>LNFM01000266.1_pt1 | contig 134546 bp, 115 predicted proteins | sample 596031 | NCBI WGS metagenome assembly LNFM01 (sample SAMN04254537, study PRJNA301005) | activated carbon metagenome | isolation source: dual media filters at the Ann Arbor, Michigan drinking water treatment plant | place: USA: Ann Arbor | reverse complement strand
TTGGCCGTGATGCTGGCTTGGATGCTACAAACATTCCGCTCCTACGGAGCTGAGAACCGTGTGCTTTTATCTGAAACTCGACCAGAACTACGGTAACGACCGAACAATTTCGGTCCCAACGGACTTAAATTTGAAATCAGACAACATTTAGGAGGAACATATGCCAGATTTTTATCCAACGAACATGGAAGGAAAGGCGCTTTGGCATGCTAATTTTGCGGCGAATATTGGGGGGTTGGCGGCGAAGTATAATTTGACGGCGGGGCAGTTGACGCAGATCGCGGGGGACAATGACTGGATGCAGTTTTGGGTGTCGCTGCGGTTTTCGGCGGCGACATTTGCTTCGCAGTTGGCGGCGTATTTTAACGTGATCGCGGGGCCTGACAACTCGCTCGACCCGCCGGCGGTGCCGACCTTTGAGCTGACGTCGAGCGACCCGCCTTCGCCGGAGCCGCTGCCAGGCATCGAGTACCGAGTTCGCGAGATCGCGAGGCACATCAAGGGGCATTCGTCGTACTCCGAGGCCGACGGGACCTTGCTCGGGATAATCGGCGAGTCTTCGGGAGCCGTTGGGGTGTCGCAGCCCGAGATCCAGGCGTTTGCGGCCAATTCGGGGTACGAATTCTCAATAGTTGTGTCGAAACGCGGCACGGCCGACTCGTGGCAGGTCTGGGCGACCATCGCCGGCGAGAACAAATGGAACCTCCTCGCCACCGCCACCGGCAAATCCGCCAACGTCGTCTACACCCCACTCGACCAGGACAACCCCGTCCCCTACCAACTCCAAGTCCGCGTCCAACTGCGACGGAATAATCAAGACTACGGCGACACCTCGCTCATGGCGCCGGTGACGGTAAGTCCTTGATAGTAGTCAGTAATCAGTAGCCGGTAGTCAGTAGCAAGAAGGTCGCGGGGTTTCGCGGCCTTTTTTGTTTGGCGAAGCTTACTGCCTACGGTCGGCCAAGGGATAGGTTCCTCGCGGGCCGGTGACGACCTGGGCGCGGATGTATTGGGTGAAGTTTTTTACGTCAGTCAGGGCCGCGTGTTTGTCGGTCGTGAACGTAACGTTCTCGATGGCGGCCGTGGCTGAGTCGACTTCGACGACTCCGTCGCCGCGCGTCAGCGGAGCACACAGCAGCGAACCCGATCTGCCGACGAACGCGGAGAACCTGGTGCCGTGCCGGTTGACCACGAACTGATTGAACCGCGCCATTTCTTCGAGATAGAGTTCCTTTGCCGAAAATAGCTTCTCGGGCGACGAGTCGAACTCGGATACCAGGCTGCCGGTGCACGCGATGCCGAGATTTGGCGTTCCCATCAGCATCAGGTGCTTCACGCGCGGATTCCCGTCCGGCAAAGCCTCGCCAAATTTGTGCACGTATAGCCTCGCGATCAACCCGCCCGTCGAATGCCCCGCAACGTCAACGTGCCAGGCGTTCAGATCTTGCTGAACACCGCGCACTTTTCGCTCAAGCGCATCGGCGTAGTCGTAAACGCTCCGCGGATTGCCATTGGGCTTGGCACCGTTTCCCGTGATGTTGTCGTCGAACACGACGGCTTTCCATCCGTAACTGTGTGCGGTGGTCAGGTAGTTCTGGTACGGCGTAAGGGTATTGAGATCGGTCCAAAGTCCTGCGACGAGAACCAGCGGTTTCGGGGATACCTTGAGATTCCTCGTCATCTCGTCTCTCTTTTTGTACGATTCCCACGCTTCGACCTTGACCCGCTGCACCGTGCGCGGCCTGCCGTCGTCGAACCAGGCAAATCCCTGCGAATTCCAAAGCACCTCAACCTCGCGGGTCTCGCCGGGTTCGAGACGGACTGAGACAGATTCGTGAAGCGGATAGTCGGGCCGCGAGCCGTTCCAGTGATCGCCCTTGTAAGTTTCCTTGAAGGCGACCTCGACGTATTTGGTTTCGCCGGAAAGATTAACGACGTCGGCTTTTATCCTGACCAGGTTCCCGTCGATCGTCCCGATCTCGTCAACGATCTCGCGCCAGTCGTCCCAGGTGGGGAATTTCATGTGCTCAAAGCGAAGGTTCGAGACCAGAATGTCGTCGGGGCACTTGGTGAACGTCCATGTGAGCTTGAATACGAACGTTCGAACCGAACCTTTGCCGTCGTCGCCCCAGATCTTTGTTCCCGACAAGCGGTTCGGGTTATCCGGATCGAGCTTCTCGCCGTAGACCGAGAAGCTTTCGCCCTTGAGCTTAACGAGATCTTTGGTGTCGCGATGGAACGGCTCATTGTTCTTCGGCTGACAGTGGCCGCTGCGTTTGACGTCTTCGACCCTCAGGTATTCTCCTTCAGCGTCAGGGAATCGTGCGTTGAAACTGTAAGTGCCGCTCGCCTCGTTGACGGTAAGGTTGAAGTCTTTCGCCGGGCCCTCGGCTTTCGCGGTGGTCGAGCGGTCGTCGGTGCTTTCGATTATGAACCAGTGGCCGTTCTCGCGAGAGTTGCAGGTGTCGAAGACACGCTCTTCGCCCCATTTTTTGTCGATATCGCTGAACTGAACCTTTGCATTTGTCTGCGGAGCGAGCGGGTCTGAGTTTTGGACGACCATTCGGCCGGTGTATTCGTAGTTTCTGGATGTGCGATGTTTGATCCGGTCCATTGCCTTGCGAATACCGGGCTCGTCCGACACTAATGAATCTTTCAAAGTCTTAGTAAGTGTCACCGTACCCCGCCACCCGCCGGAACACGAGGCTTTTGCCTGAGCCTTTGGCTTGGCCGGTATCGCCGCCGAAGCGTTTCGGCGTTGTGCACTTGCTGGAATTGCGATAAGCAGGATGCTTAGGAGTGAGATCAGAGAAAGTACCTTGACCGATAGAGTGTTTTTCATCGCTTCGTCCTCCAACAGAAAAAGCGAGAAAGCCGCCTGAAAAGTATCAGACGGCGAAGTTATTTGCGGTATTTATGATTGGTCAACTGAGGTCAGAAAGGAATGATGATGTAAGACAAATGAGGTAACAACTTCGCCGTCTTCAAGTATCGATCGGCCCGTGTCAGCCGCTCTTACTTACTAATGCGTAGCGAGTTCGGAAAAAGTATCATCAGCGGCAATATTTTTAAATAAAATCGCGATAGCCCGACATTCGCCGGGCTATCTCCGTTGCATATTTTGTTACGTTATTCCTTTTCCCGCCGATAGCACGATTCACCCTTGGTATTCGTGAGGCAAATAAAAAGCCGGTCGTACTCATCGACTTTCGTGCGGACAGTGAACGTTTCGCGGTCCAGCGTGTAGTTACGCTCCTTTGTGGAGCTTGGGCTGCAGCTGTTGGCGTTTCGCCAGAAGTTCTTTGACGGGATCAGCGTGAGCCGGTCTTCGTCGATCTCGAAGCGGCCTCGTTTGTCGTTGAACAGCGAAGTGGTGCAGCCATACACTGTGGACTGCATGTAGCCTACGAAATTGAACGTTCCGTTTGCCGCGAACTCGTATTTCTGCGTGTTGCCGTTGCTTGGTGTTGTCGAACCGGTGACCGTGTTTCGCTCGCCGATGGTCGACATCCCGCCAGTCCGCCAGATCCCCGCGAGGTCTGAGGTCGTAAACGTTTCCTGTGAGAAAGCATTTGCGGCTGCAAGTGCCAATAAAGCAAAAGTGATAAAAGATCTCTTCGTGACCATTGTATCCTCCTATCTAGGAATGGCGGTCGCTTGGTTGGCGGCCGCCTTGCAAACTTATCCCTTGCTGACCGAATCGAGGATCGCCTGGGCGGCTTGCTCGACGAGGGCCGAGATGATGTCGTCGCCGTCGGCTTTGGCTTTGGTCTTGAGCTGCTTGGCGAGAGCAACTGAGTTGTCCGTGGTCGATGTCAGCTTGAGATCAAGCGAAAGCTCGTCTTTCGATTTAACATTGCCCGCGACCGAACTGGCCGTGATGACAGCCGTCGTCAGGACCTGGCTGGCGACCATTCCGCCGACGCCGCCCATCGGAAGAACGGGGGCGACCGCGCTGACGAGCTTTCCAAAACCGAATCCGCCGCCGCCTTTCTTATGTGCCGCGGTCGCGGTCAGCACGAAGTCACATTCCTTTTCCTTCGCCTCTCCAGCCTGTGCCGCGGCGAGCCGTGCCTCGAGCGGAACGACCTCGACCTTGGTTCCCTTGAGAAACTGGCCGATCGTGTTCTGAATGGCTGCCGAGAGGTCATTCGCCGTGATCCCTTCGCCGACCGAGGTGGTCTTTACTGCGACCCCGATGCGAACCGTGCCGGGCTTTTTGGCTGACAACGTCGTTGCTGTCGGAGTTTCGGGCTGTGGTGCCGCCGCGGTCTTTACGCTCGAACTCAGCGGGGAAGGTGTCGAGCCATACGGATCAAGGCTATTCCCTGAAGAACTTCCCCCGCCCGATGGTGACAGTGCCGAAACGGCCGCCGCATAAAGCTCTGTCGAATCCTTTACCTCGCGATAGTCTGCCGGTGCTTCGAACAGTCTCTGATCAAGCGTCGCCTTCGAGAGCTCGACGACTTCCTGGATCATTGACATGGTTTCTTTACCGCTTGCGTCGAACATCGTCATCTTCTGCCAAAGCGGGTAGCCCGTTTTGCCGGTGCCGATGGTCTTCGGGACGATCTTGTCGGTGCAGCCGCCCGTTTTGCCCTGCGGACGCGGCACGTACTGGCGATTCTGTTGACAATTGAGGCCGAATTGATCGTCGATGACCCACATGTCCATCTCGGTCTTCATGTTTGCCGCGTTGCAGGCATCTGCGGATGATTCCATGACCACGGTCTGGACGATGTGGCGTGCGGTGTAGCCGAACATCTGTTTGCGTTCGCCTGTGTCCTTAATGGTTGTCGTTATGAACAACGTGCCGCCCTTGGTTGCTGGCACCGAACCTTTCGCATCGACCTGCTGCGGATCGCTGACCGTACCGTCGTCGAACTGGTTTACCACGTAGGTCTTCGTCTGCGGATTCAATTGCAGGTCGCGGGCGAGGTCGCATTGGGTGATCGAGACGAGCAGCCCGTTCATCATCTCGGTTCGCGAACGTTTGCCTTTGATGAGCGTGGTGTTTTCGCTCGACTGGCCGCTCATGGTTTGTTTTGACTTGATCTTGACGTCCGCAAAGGCGTTTGCGGAGAGCGTCGTGATGGCGAGTATCGTGAGTATTATTGCTTTTTTCATGATCTGATCTCCGTTTATATGAATCGAAAGCGGAAAATAAGAACCGCTGCGTTCAGTAAGGCGGGGAGACCTTGAAAAAAGTATCAGCGAGGCGGAAAAATAAGCGTTCGATGCCACAAAAAAACTTAAAAGACCGTTTCCTTGTGCTACAAGGAAACGGTCGATGCGGTCAGGACCAATAGATCGTTTAACCGACAAGGCCTGCATAGTTTTCGGCGTACCTCGGCGGAAGCGGCATATTGAGAAACTCGGCCCAGTTTTCCGGTGTGACGGTTTCTTCGTAGACCCTGGTCATTTCGGGCGTGTTTACTTCGACCATAAAGCGGTTTTCGATCCAGAATTCGATCAGTTGAAACAATCCGCGAGCTCGATTTGCGGTAAAGCATCTCCAGCCTTCGCGCTTTGCGATCGCCTTGATCGATTCCTCGTCGAGCGGGGAATTGATGTTCAGATGAACCGAACCGAAGAGGGAAGTCTCGTTGCCGGGGACAAAGGTCGCCTCATACTCGTCGGTTATTGTCTCGCGGGTAAAATTGGTTTCGTCGGGCGTGCCTTCGCCCGGAACGGCATGGACATCGATCGGAATGACCTCGACCAAGGTTCCGCGGCCATCGTCGGCAAAGGCGACAAAGCCGCCCGGGCTCGGCGGAAACGGCATCGCGACGCCGCCCCAAAGTTCAGCCAGAATATTTGCTACCTTTTCAGGATTACTTGCTCCAAAGGAAATATGATTGATCATTGCGGTTTCTCCAAAGAATGAATATGAATATCGGACGACTGATCGTCCTCATTCGTAAAGGCGAAACCGTGAAACGAAAGGTATCATCGACGATGCAAAAGCTTGGAGATATTGCGTTTGGTTACTTGGAGGAGACGCTATTTAGCGAGCTGGCCGTAAAGCCATGCTTTTGCCATTTTCCAATGGCGTTTGACAGTGATCGGAGCAACATCGAGCACCTCGGCGGTCTCGTCGGTGGACAGGCCGCCGAAATATCTGAGCTCGACTATCTTCGCTTTGATCGGATCCATCTTTGCCAGTTCCGTTAGAGCGTCGTCGAGGGCGATCAGGTCGGCACTTTGCTCGGCCGCTTTGTCGATCTCTTCATTCAGCGTCATTATGTGAAACTCGCCGCCGCGTTTTTGGGCGTTGTGGTTTCGGGCGTGATCGACCAATATCCGCCGCATCTGATTCGCCGCGACGCCAACGAAATGAGCTTTGTTCTGCCACGACACCTGCGTGATGTCGATCATTTTCATGTACGCTTCGTTGACGAGAGCGGTCGGCTGCAAAGTGTGGTCCGAACGTTCGCGCCGCAGGTAGTTTGCGGCGATGCGTTTTAGTTCGTCATAGATGATCGGCAGCAGCTCATCGACAACCTCGCGTTTGCCGTCTGAGAGTTTGATCAGCAGTTCTGTGACGCCGTGTGTGCTCATTCCTCGCTATTCTAACTTTAGGTGGCGGATATGACAATTTTTACTATCGAGCGTTCCACTTTCCCGCTGGAAGTGGAACGCCTAAGCTACACATTTCATTGCATTTAGAAGAAAAAATCGTTCCACTTGTGAATTAACAAAGCGTCTTACATGCGTGCTGAAAGTGAGACGGGTTAAACCTTTTATTTCCAGGGGCTTGCGGACAAATATCGTTTCACTTGCGAAAATAAGCACTAAGGTGTGAGACGATCTTTCGAGTTTTGGCATAAGGCCATGTTTTCGGCGATAAACCGGGGAACTGGCCAGCACCGTCGCGTTTCACCTCGGTCTAGTTTTCAAAGATCAGCGGCCACTGGGACCAGTCTCGCGTCGTTGCTATGCAAGATAGTTGCAAAGATGACACAGATTTTGAGAAAAGTCAAGTCGAAGATACTAAATTCTTGAACAGAAAAACGAAAACCGGGGAACAATCTTTCGTGAACAGTGTCTAATCAGTTTTAGAACCTGATAAAATCGTTCGTCTACTGGAGGGAAAATGATAAAAACTCTTAGTTCTCTGTTTCTCGGTCTCTTGCTGCTTGCCGGCGTTTCGGTCGATGGCGTTTCGGCACAGAGTGCGCCGATCGCTGCACGAGTAGTAAATGGCGGTGTCGTGAATGGTAAGGCGGTTAGCCTGCCGAAGCCGGAATATCCGGCCGAGCTTCGCGATGCCGGTATTGAGGGCACGGTGGTAGTAAATGTCGTGATCGGCGAAGATGGCTCGGTGGTGTCCGCCGAAGCCGAACTCAACGATCAGCGGGTCAGAAAGGACGCCGATGGCAATGTGCTCGAGCCGGCGGTAATTGATCCTCAACTGCGTGGCTTCGCCGAAGCGGCGGCCCGCGGGGCGAAGTTTGCCCCGACCATGCTCGAGGGTGTGCCCGTAAATATAAAGGGAAAGATCGTTTACAACTTCGTCTCCAGGTCTGGCGAGCGATCATCGGGAACCATGCCGAATCAGATCTCCGGCGGCGTTCTGAATGGAAAAGCTACCTCGCTCCCGCTGCCCCAGTACCCTGCGGCGGCAAAAGCTGTGAAGGCTGAAGGGGCTGTCAACGTTCAGATCCTGATCGATGAAAGCGGAAATGTGATCTCAGCCGCGGCGCTTTCAGGGCATCCCTTGCTGCGAAGAGCTGCAGAATCTGCCGCCGAGCAGGCTAGATTTGCACCGACAATGCTTAACGGGATCCCAGTTCGTGTTTCAGGGATCCTGACGTACGTTTTCGTTTCATAGCTCAACATTCAACGGTATTTCAACGCGTCGTCCTCCATGGGCGACGCGTTTTCTTTTTCCAGAAGTGGTTTGTTGTGTGTTGCGGCTAACATAAGTACGGCATTCGAGTAGTTAGTATCAAGTATTTTGCAGAATGACTTATCTAACTCCACCACCATATCAGCTCAACCTGGAGCATGTACCTAATTACCTCGACATCAAAGTGCAGGCTGAGTCGATCGACACATATCGAGCGATCCGGCTATGGTCCGAGATAATCCTACTGATGGAACGACACAACGTACCGAAGGTGATCATCGAGCGTAATATCGGGATCACACTCGACTCGGCCCAAACCTACCGGACGATCACCGAAGTTGCTCCATTGGTCAGATCCGAGATGAAATTTGCAGTTGTTGATGCGAACGCTGACGACTACAGTATCGAGTTCGAAGAACTCGTCGCGAGCAATCGGCGGATGGCCCTAAAGGTGTTCGCTGACCGAGACCGAGCGCATACTTGGCTTACAACTTAGCCGCTGATGCCCGCGACTTTTTGAAGTTCACGGTAGATCCGAACCATCGCCCACGTATCCAAAGTGCAGTACTCAAGCAGGTCGTTGAATATCGTTTCTCGCTCGTCGGCTGAAAGCGATGGCCACGTTGCGGCACGATACCACTTGATCGTTGCTGAGAGGCCCTCGGCGATGCCCAGTGCGTTGTAATCGAGATCCGGGGCGAGGACGGGGAGAACCTTTTTGATCGACGTCCTTCCCCGGAAGTCCGGATGGATAAAGTGTCCTTCGGAGAAGATCTTCATCAGATCGAAGGTCTTAGCATTCACTTCTTCGAAGAAGGCCTTAAATTCAGGGTACATCATACCCATTTCCTCATTTCGTCCCTTCTCGAATGCTTCGTACCACACGAGTACCGTGCCGATGCCATCGGCCATAGCATTGCGAAGATGAGCGGCGACAGAATGGGCCGGTTCGGCTTCGCCACGTGAAAGAAACTCGGAGTGTCGCGGTGCCGCTCCCGGAGCGTCTATCGTGTGCAGCGAATACTGAAACACCATCTGCTGAAACGGCCGCAGGCCGTTAAATTGCGGGATCGCGTAGGCAAATGTCTCGTAATCGAGAAAATGGATCGGATACTGGAAGGTGCTCAAGATCGAGGCGATCTTCTCGCCATCGATCCTTGCAGCACCCGATCGTGCGATCTCGACCTGTGTCCGCTGCTTGTCGGAAAGCGGGAAGTGGTCGGGGATGTCGACTATATCGATGATGCCGTCACGAAGGAGTTCGCGGCGTTTTTCGTGCTTGAGAAAAACGAGGTCGAAGACCGTTGAATTCGGCAGATCTTCAAAATGCAGTCTGAGAAAACGGCAATCGAGCTTCTTGTCGACGCAGTATTCCGCTAGAGATGCGGCCGGAAACGACTTTAAATACTCGAAGGCGAGACGGATCTGGTCCTCAGTATCAAATCGTTTCTGTTCGACCGCCGATGTTACGTCCGTAATGGTAAAAAGCTGTTCGGGATCGATATCGCCATCGCGCACGTATTCGCTGTTCATCGTAACAACGTACGTCGCCTTGACCTTCACGCCGCTTCGTTCGGCAACGACTAGCTGGAATGCCATGTCGTCGTAATGCTCTTCTTTTACGCTCGACGACGATTTGATCTCGTAGATCTCGATCTCGCCGGTCGTACGGTCGGCAACGACGACGTCGCTACGAGCCCAAAGATCAGAGGTCTGAAAGGTTCGCTGGAAATCGACGAAATAGTCGTCGTTTGTCTGAAAGCGCTGGAGCTGCTTTACATACGACTCAACGGCATAACCTTGCTGACGCAGATGCTCATGCTCGAGCGTCATTGGCTGGACCGACATGAGCGGTTCGTGAACCTCAAGCCAGAATTCCTGCGGGCATTTCAGGTACTGCAAATAGGCCGATTTAGTGAGACGATATGCCATTTTGGATGTCGGTTTCATACCTTTGACTGCTGGTGATATTCTACTGAAGAAGCCTGCGTTTTCATACTTGGGAATTGAAGTTACTTATGAGTCATGATCGGAAGTTTAAGGAAGGCTCTCGCGGCCAGGTCGTATACGAGATAACAGCTCGCATGGAACCGGAACTCGCTGAGGAATTTACTGCCTTCATGGTGGAAAAGCACGTCCCTGACCTGCTTGCGACCGGACATTTCGCATCCGCGACTGTCGTTCAAAGTAACCGAACTCTCAGGATATCGTACATCGCTCTCTCGTCCGAAGATCTGCGAGCCTATCTTGAAAAACACGCTCCGAGGCTTCGAGCCGAGGTTGTCGAGCGATTTCCAAACGGACTACAAATTGAACGTACCGAATGGAACGTTGTAGCCGTTCTCGCCCCGCGTTAACCGCATGTTAGTCTATTAAAGTGCTTATCCTGGGAATCGAAAGTTCGTGTGATGAAACGGCGGCGGCAGTTGTCCGTGACGGGCGTGAGATCGTGTCGTCGATCATCGCTTCGCAGATAGATCTTCATAAGCCCTGGGGCGGTGTCGTGCCCGAACTTGCCTCGCGGGAACATCTTGAAAAGATAGAAGCGATCGTCGAAGAATCGATAACGAAGGCCGGCGTTACCCTCGCGGAAATCGATGCGATCGCCGTCACGCAGGGGCCCGGGTTGATCGGCTCGCTGTTGGTCGGCGTTTGTTTTGCGAAGTCACTCGCGTACTCACTCGATATTCCGCTTGTCGGGGTCAATCACATCGAAGGCCACGTTTACTCTGTGGCGTTTGAAAACCCGGAAGTTCAGTATCCCGCACTCGCACTGATCGTTTCCGGCGGCCATACAAATATCTTTCTAGTTCCGGAAGAAGGCTCCTACCGCATCGTTTCGCGAACCCGTGACGATGCGGCCGGAGAGGCTTTTGACAAGGTCGCGAAGATGCTCGGGCTCGGCTATCCCGGCGGACCCGTGATCGAAAAGCTTTCAGTGAACGGTAATGAGAATGCTATAAAATTTCCGAGAGCAAAGATATCCGACGGACGGCCCGACCTGAGCTTTAGCGGGCTAAAAACTGCCGTGTCTAGGTATCTAAAAGAACACGATGTGGTGATCGCTGCGGGGGCTGAGTCTTCGGATCAGGTGCGGGACATCGCGGCGAGCTTTCAGAAAGCTGTCGTAAATGCTCTGGTCGGAACGCTCGAAAAGCTTGCGAGAGAGCACCATCCAAGGACACTGATCGTCGCCGGCGGCGTCGCTTGTAATGGATCGCTAAGACGAGCAGCTGAGCAGGCTGCCGGCGAACTGTCCCTTCCAGTCTATTTCCCGTCAAAACACCTTTCGACTGACAACGCCGCGATGATCGCTGCCGCTGGGTATTTCCAGCTAAAGCAGGATAAGACGGCCGACCTTAGAATGACCGCCGATATCACAATGCGTCTTCAGAACATGCCTGAAGAAAACAAAAACATTCGAGAAGGGAAGGTAAAATACCGGTTGTAGAACCTACTGCAACACGGCTCGGGCAAGCGTGAAAACAGTCACGCGACCCGAGCCTGCCTTCTTTAGCGCCTTTGCACATGCAGACGTTGTCGCCCCGGACGTCATAACATCATCGACAAGAACAATATTCTTGTCCTTGATCAGATTTGGCCTGATGACGGCAAAGGCTTTTTCGACGGTGAGTTCACGGGCTTTCTGATCCATACCAACGCGATGGATCGGCGTGTGAACGGTACGTGTAAGGCTCATGGCATCAACGGGGATCTTTAGAATTTTAGCGACTGCGACTGCGATCGTTTCTGCCTGATTGAAGCCGCGTTCGACGCGACGAAGCTTAGAGAGAGGAACGGGTACGACCATATCGCCGGTGATCTTACCGGAATGCAGATCAAGGGACTTGCGAATTGTTGATCTGATAGCCGGCGAAAGATGGTCTGCGGCTTTGAGTGCACTGACCTCGGCGGCGAGTGCTTTCTCGTAAATGCCTGCGGCAAATGCCCGCTCAAAATGATAGTCGTCGCATTTGCGGCAGAAGACGGGCATTGGAGCGGCCTTTTCACCGAGCAAAGCTCCGCATCGCCCGCACAGCATTTCCTCACCCGAAAACAGCCGAGTTTCTTTCCAGCAATCGCTGCACGCGACCGCGCTTTTAAGATGGTCGATAGGCCCTGAACATACCTGGCATTTTTGCGGGTAAAGGACCGAGAGGAGGGAATTAGCGATCAACCTGGACAAACTACTCCTCGTCGAGGAGTCCGCGTTCCTGGAGTTCCTGACATTCGATGCAATAGCGTGCCGACGGAACCGCTGCGAGACGCTTAGGATTGATGTCCTTTTCGCAGTTCTGACAGATACCGTATTCGTCGTCTTCGATCCGCAACAGAGCCTGATCGATAAGGGCGACTTGACGGCTCTCGTTCTCAGAGACCGCGAGCATGACGTTCTTGGAATAATTTCTAACCGCGAGATCAACAGGATCAGGCGTTTCCGAATCATCGACCGAAAGATCGTTACCGCTCAGCTTTCTAACCAAAAGCTCGCGTTCGGCAATTAACTTGTCCTTGATCTCGTCTATATTCAATTTGCTCATTTCTGGTACGGGTAACCTTTAATTATTGTAAAAGCTCTATATAGCTGTTCTAGTAATACGACTCTAGCCATCTCGTGCGTAAAAGTGAGAAACGATAAGGATAGCGTATAGTTCGCCTTCGCCGCAACTCTAGGTGAAATACCATCGGCCCCGCCGATCACGAACGAGATCTCTTTGACTCCGCTGTTCTGCCAGCCTTCGACCTTTGCGGCGAGTTCATGCGATGAAACCTGCTGGCCGGGCACGTCAAGCAGACAGACAAAGGAGCTTTGATTCAGCTTTTCAAGGATACGGTTGCCTTCGATTTCTTTCGTCTCACCTGAAGTCGCATCACGAACCTCGACTACCTCAGTTTTTACAAAATGAGAGAGGCGGCCGAGGTAGTTTTCCTGAAGCGTGCGGTAGCTCGGGTCTTTTGTCTTTCCGACCCAGACGAAGCGAAATTTCATCAGAGGTTTGCCGGGATCTCAACTTTGCGGGCATCGCGCCAAAGGCGGGCGAGGTCGTAGAATTCACGGGATTCGCCATTAAATATATGAAAAACAAAATCACCGTAGTCGAGCAAGACCCAATCAGCGGAGTTGTAGCCCTCGATCCGAACGGGGCGCGAGCCGAGCTGTTTCTTAAGCTGGTCGTTGACCTCGTCAGCGACCGCCTGAACCTGGCGCTGGTTCGAACCGCTGGCGATCACGAAGTACTCGGTAAAGCTCGCAATGTCACGAAGATCCAGGCCGACTATGTCGAATGCCTTCTTGTCGGCAGCACAGCGGATCGCAAGTTGGATCTCAGGGTCGAGGTCGGCAAACGGCGTGGGTTTTTCGGCGATTTCTATTTTGACAGCTTCACGTTGAAGCGATTTTTCCTGAATTTCTTCCATTAGCTATAAATCTGATATTTTTCGATGTAATTTGCAACCTCATCGGAGAGGTCGGCTCGCCAGTTGTCGCGTTCATCACGGATCGAAGCCCTGACCGCGGTTGCCGAGATGTTCATATTCACGGAATCCGTGATAAATATCCCGTGTTGCTTTAGATCTATTTCTTTATCGCCCTTGCCTCGCAGATCGATGATCCTTTCGCGATGCTCTTCGTTGACGTGGTCCACTCCGATCTCGTATCCCGGCCGTGTGACGACAATATGATCCGTGATATTCAGAACGTTTTCCCATTCCCGCCAGGTTCGAATGTCCATCCACGAGTCGGCTCCCATGACGAAGAAAATATCATCGTTCGGCATTTCGGACTTTAGCCGCGTTAGTGTTTCGATCGAATATGGCCGCTCAGGAGCCTCGATCTCGATCCGTGAAACGAAAAGGTTAGGGTCATGGTCTGTCGCCAAACACAACATCGCATAGCGATCGTACGCCGACGTCGGCTTCAACCGGAGCTTATGCGGAGCGTGAAATGCCGGTATGAACACGAACCGATCGAGTGAGAACTGCTGAACCAATGCTTCGGCTATCGCCAAATGCCCGCGGTGGAGTGGGTCGAATGAACCTCCGTAGTATGCAGTGCGCATATCGATCTATTTCGTTCGGAATTAGCTGCGGCTCAATTATTTATCTTCAGTTTCAGTAATCCGTCGGGAAACTGCATCCACCAACGCCTTGACTCCGTCGTTTGTCACTGACGAGATAGCAAAGAATGGTTTTCGGTCCTTTTTGGATCTTTTCTTTAGGGCTTCGAGCCTTTCGGGTTCGTCAAGAGCATCGATCTTTGTCGCGACGACGATCTGCGGACGGTTACCGAGATTTTCGTCGTATTTGGAAAGCTCGCGATTGATGATCTCGTAGTCCTCGATCGGGTCGCGGCCCGAAAGAGATGAAACATCGACAAGATGCAGTATTATCTTGGTTCGTTCGACGTGGCGAAGAAATCTGTGCCCGAGCCCCGCTCCGTCCGCTGCACCCTCGATCAGCCCGGGAATGTCCGCCACAACGAATGTGCGAAAGTCGCCCATATCGACAACGCCGAGATTTGGTTCGAGCGTTGTAAAAGGGTAATCGGCGATCTTTGGCTTCGCGGCCGAAATGACGCTGATCAGCGTAGATTTACCGGCATTGGGAAAGCCGACGAGGCCAACGTCAGCGATCAGTTTCAGCTCGAGTTGGAGTTCCCGCTCCTCCCCTGGGCGGCCGGTGAAATGAAACTTTGGTGCCCGTCGTGTCGGGGTCGCGAAATGGGAATTCCCCCATCCGCCCTTTCCGCCCTTGGCGGCCCGGTATCGCTGTCCCGCTTCTGTAAAATCGAAAAGCAGGTCATTTGATTCTGGATCGAATATCTGCGTGCCGACCGGCACGCGAACAACAGTATCCTCGCCATCTTTGCCGTAGCGGTTAGAGCCCTCGCCGTGACGACCGCGTTCTGCTTTATGTTCGGGATTGTAGCGGAGATGCAGTAGCGTATTCAGCCCCTCGGTCGATTCGATCCATACGCTGCCCCCAACGCCGCCGTCGCCGCCGGAAGGTCCGCCGCGAGGCACGAACTTTTCTCGTCGGAACGCCGTCACGCCGTTGCCGCCATCACCTGCCTTTACCCTTATCTTGACCCGATCCAGGAACATAACCTTATATTCTAGGCGTTATCTCGCCTGACGGGAAATTGCTCGCCCTAATAAAAAACAAATGCGTTGCTTTGATTGCTCAAAACAACGCATTTGTTATTCCTCTTTCGCAACACCGAAGTGCTTCTTCAAAAGGTTGGTGGCTCTCGCATGTACACGTTCGAACCACCGATTTTGTATTCCGAAGACACTCTGCGGGGAGCCTTCTCCGGTCAGTACCCAAATTGATTTCTCTCCTCGTGACGCTCTCGCGTCTGGTACCATTAGGTTTTTGTTGTGGTGGCTTTTCCTCCACCGCCGGTTACGTTCCCGGCAACGAGGCTCAGCAATTCTCCGAAGAGAAAGTGAGCGGCGTAGCTCTCAATGGCTGATCATTTCCAATGAGTGTTACTCGTTTTTATCCGAGCAACTCAGATCGTTCCTTTCGTCCCGATCCTAGCAAGCCTTTCGGCTTCGGCTCCGAGCGTACCAGACAGCGGCTTTCCGCTCCTTCTGCCCTCGAACGATCGCGTCACCGCGTCCGCTCCACCTCTCGGTGCCGGTCAAAGTGCCCGTAAGCAACCTCGACTGTGATTACATCTTACACCCACTATTTTCAGTGTCAAGTAGAAAGTACTTTAACTATTGCCCAATAAACACGGGCGTTCTGTGCATATGCTGTGGAAATCCTGTGATTGCTCTGTGGACAAGATCAGCCGCGTTGAAACAAGTCGAATTAACACAATATTAACGCGCTGTGACTCATATTTCTCTGTTAGTACAGGATTCAGTTTATGGCGCGAAAAAAAATAAAAAAAGTTTTGAAAGAGGTGCAAAATTCAGGTTTTCTCGGGTTTGGAAGCTGATATTTTACAACTATGAACTAAAATCCTGACAAGAGAACGGCATCACGATCCTGCCTGCCGATCGATATCGCAAGCTGACGCCCATCCTTTGACCACGCAAAATTAAAGACTTTTCCATTTTTTGCGGTGAAAATAGTAACAGGGTCTCCGCCATCGAACCGTTGCCTCACGATCTGGGTAGTATTCGAAGGGGCCGACACATATTCGATCGACCGGCTGTCGGGCGAAAATCGGCGGATCGGCGGAATATCGGCGATTCGAAAATGTTTGATGTCCTCCCGGTTTTCAACCGAAACGATGGCCATTTCGACTCCGGAGGTTTCCGCATTTTCCGGTCGGTCGATCACTCGTGGGAATGTCAGATATGTGTTGTCGGGCGAAAGCTCGAGATACGGGCCTGGCTGAAAATCAGGATTATCAAAAAACACTTCTTCCTTTTGCTCGACAAGATCGTATCGAAGGATCCGGCCGCCATCCTTTGTTCGATGGACGTAGTAAAGGTATCGTGAATCGCTCGTGATCCGCGGCGACTGACGCTGGCCGACGTCGCCGGTCGTTATCTGTTTCACGTCCTTACCCTCGGTAGTCATCTGGAATATATGGGAAACGCCGTTCTTATTCATCGCGTACCAAATATTTTTGCCGTTAGAAACCGGAACGCGATAGGCATTTTGCGGTTCATTTGTGATCTGGACTCGCGAGTTACTGTTTAGGTCCAGCACGCTTAGATTGTCGGCCAGGTTCTGCTCGGTTTGGCTCGAAAAAAGTATTCGCCGATCGTCGAGCCAGTGAAGGCCATTTTGGCCAAAGCTGTTCTGGCCGCCGAAAGTGATCTGTTTTGGATCGTTGAGGTTGTCGGCAGAAGCTACAAAAATATCTGCAGTCTCGTCCGAGCGGATCGAGATGACCTTTTTTCCGTCCGCCGAAACTGAAATATTGCCGTAATTTGAAAGTCCGTTCGTTAGCTGTTCGACCTGGCCGTCCGGAAAATAGACTTTCCAAATGTGAAAAAAGCGCGTGCCCTCGGAGGCCGAGATCAGATACGAGTCGCCGTCAGGCAGCCAGGCGGCCTGGCCGAAACGGCGAAGCCTCTCGAACTTCATCTCTTTCTTTTCATTTCGACCCATATCATACGAAAAAAGCTGACCGGTGCCGTTTGGCGAATTCACGGAAAACAAGATCGTTGAGCTGTCAGGCGACCAGGCGGGCGAGCAGACCATACAGGGACTTTGCGGCTGATCGGTCACCGCGATCTCGCGTTCCTCGCCGGTCGCAAGATCGCGAACGTGCAAATTAAATCTTCCGACCGGCGGAACGTTCAGAAAATAAGCGATCTTATTACCGTCCGGCGAAATGCTGAATGAGCCCCACGAGCGGTCGATAACGCGCTCAGGCTGTCCGCCGAACTTTGACACCTTGTAAACAGCAGATTGGGTCGAGAGTACTTTGCTGTCGCGAAAGTAAAGTGATCTGCCGTCAGGTGCAAATCGCAATGCCCCGACCGACTGATGGCCGGGGATGTCAAACTTTATCTCTTTCTCCGTCTCGATGTCTCGCAGATAAACGCCTGAATCGTTAATAAACGCAAGGACACCGCCGTCGGGTGAGATCACTGCCGTTGCGAGGTCGCCGTAATTTGTTACTCGTGTGAATTTTACGCTTTCGACTGGCTTTCGTAGCAAAGCCGCGAGCGATGGCCGAACGAATTGCCATCCGATCGCCAAAACGACTACCACTAGGATCGCGGTGATACCGCCAACCAAAAGAAACTTTTTCGGCGATCGCCCCGGCAAAGCCACTACGGACGCTTGTTGTACGGCTTGGTCAAAACCGGGTGGGTCACTGGTCAGATCGCCCGGGTCGGAGCACTCAAGCACGGTTACAGGTACCGAAATACGATAGCCAAGCCGCGGCTTGTTCTCTATGAGGGAATCGCCATCTGGGTTCTTCCCAAGGATCTTTCTCAGCACGTATATGTTCTGAGTTAGCACGCCGTCTTCGACGAACGTATCCTTCCAAACCGTCTCGAAAATTTCGTCCTTTTCAAGGTAGCGGTCGCTGGTCGAAAGCAATAGAGCAAGCAGCTCGGTGACCTTTGGCGAGAGCGGAATACGGGTGCCATTTCGCGATAGCTTTCCATCATGTCCGTCGAATCGAAACTCGCCAAATTCGTATAACTTGTTGATATTGCTGAGCATAGCCGCCTTGAGAATAACTTTGAGAAGTTTTGAGCAGTTCTTTGAAGACAAGAAGTGCTCTCCGCTTTACAGTTTCGATGTCGCTCGGATCTATTTTGACCTTCAGCGTTTAGATTCTAGTACAAACGAACATCGCGACAAAGAAAACTCTCGAGTCACAACAGCGATCGATTCGTAAAACGCAGATGGCGGAGACGTTTTCACCTCACAAGGTAACACTATGAACAAAACAAATTTTCCCCTTATCGCAATACTCGTTGCGGCTTTTGGGGTTGCCATGGCCATTTCACACTCAACTGGGATCAAGGCAGCCAATGAACTGTCGCCGACCGCCACGCCAAGTCCCCGGACAAAACGTCCGAAACCGATCCAATCCCCAAGACCGATCCAATCCCCGCGACCGGTTCAGTCGCCAAGGGCAACGGTTACGCCAACAAACAAGGCGCGAAAAACGAGGCGAAAAAGGTAGCTATCTGCGCATTTACGCATTAAAACGATGTGACACAGAACGATAAAAAAATATTCGGAGATGAACTAAATGAAAAAGGAACTATATTTTGCACTTGCCCTGGTGAGCTTTATCGCATCCTCGTGCAGCGAAGCCCCGCCGATCGCGGTCGAGATCAAAGATGTTTGCTCTCAGCCGATGGGTACGAATGTGACCATTCAAGGCTATTTCTCGCTGCCAAAATCCCTCGAGGTGACAAAGTACACCCGCGGCGGACAGGGAGCTGGCATCAATTACAAACTCATTCTAATGACTAAACAGGATGCGAGCGGCGATGCGGTCTTTGTGAATATGTCCGGCACGAGCGTTACCGACCCGAACCGCATCAAGATGCTGCCCGACAACTACACCTGGAAGGACTTGATGGCCTTCACCAATGACAACAAGACGATCGTCGCTGGCGAACTTGTAAAGCTGACCGGCCCGACGGAAGCCGACGAAAAGGACAAATGCAAGGTAAATGTCAGCAAGATAGAAAAGCCGTAGCCAAGGGAATTCCGAAAATAAGTTCTTAATCAGATGCAAGGAGAAAAATTATGTTCAAGAAAATCACTGTTATCTCATCTATTTTGTTCGCTTTCGCGATCGCCTCTGCGAATGTTTCTGCACAGGAATGGATCGATCTTGGTACAAAAGAGGTAAAGGATCGAGCCGAACAGGACACATGGCACGTCGGTGCCGGCAAAGGGGCGTTCCGCTCGATCAAGATCAAGGTTTATCACAGGGCTGTCAGGTTTTACAGGCTGCGAGTGAAATTTGAAAACGGCGCGGCGCAGGAGATAGAACTGAGAAACCTTATCCGGGCCGGCGGCGAGACTCGCGCTGTGGATCTGGCCGGTACGGATCGTCGTATTGATAAGGTCGATGTCTGGTACGAAGCCCAAACTGTCCGTCGCGGCGTCAGGTCATCGGTGACGCTTTACGGAATTAGGTAACCGTGACTAGCTCGCGGAAATTTGGCCGTCGGGGTCTTTGTGAAACTCGACGGAAGAGGATATACGCGGGTTCTGCAAGATTCAGAATGCTTAGGAGGGAAGTGAGATGAGAATATTAAGGGGTTTGGGCGTAGTTCTGTTCGTTTGCTTTCTAAGCGTCGGCCTCGTGGCCCAAACGACGGACTTTTCGTATCAGGGTAATCTGACGAACGCGGGTTCGCCTGCAAATGGGCAGTTCGATTTTGAGTTTGCGTTATTCGAATCAGCCCTCGGCGGGCCACAGGTGGGGTCGACGCTGAACCGGACCGGAATAACGGCAACTAATGGCGTTTTCTCGGTCAATCTCGATTTCGGTGTGAGTTTTCCGGGTGCCGACAGGTGGCTGGAGATCCGCGTCAGGACGAGCGGCGGCGGTGCTTTCTCGACGCTCGCTCCGCGACAGCGGGTCGCGAGTTCGCCTTACGCGATCAAAAGTCTCACGGCCGATATAGCTTCCAATGCGACAAATGCTGCCAACGCTGCTACGGCCACAAATGCGACCAATGCCACAAACGCAGCGACCGCAACGAATTTCACCGGAACTCTCGTCGGCGATGTGGCCGGAACCCAGGGAGCGACGACGGTGGCAAGGCTTAGAGGAACGAATGTCTCGACAACCGCACCAGCAAATGGACAGGTGCTGAAATTCAATAGCACGTCGGGCCAATGGCAGCCCGCGACTGATGAAACAAGCACCGGTGGCGGAGGCGGGACGATTACCGGTGTGACGGCCGGGACCGGGTTGAACGGCGGCGGCTCGAGCGGGAATGTGGCATTATCCATCGCAAACGGAGGCGTTGATACTCCGCAACTTGCTACGGGTGCCGTTACCGCGGTTAAGATCTCGAACGGTGTCGCTGTGCGAAGCCTTAACAGCCTGACCGAAAACGTCACGCTAGCTGCCGGCTCGAATATGTCGATCACGCCGACACTCAACACACTCACCATATCTTCGACGGCGCCAAACGCGATCTTCAATCAGACGACGCCGCAAGGCGGGGCGAACTTCAATATTGTCGGCAACGGCACGGTTTCGGGCACGCTTACAGGCAACACTGTTACCGCCTTGACCCAATTTAACCTCGGCAGTGAAAGGGCTTTGAGTTTCGCCGGAACTGAGAACGCATTTGGCGGACGCTCGGCTGGGATCGGGAACACGACTGGATCAGCAAATACCTTTTTCGGGAATATTGCGGGTTTCACTAATACCACGGGAAACGCGAATTCGTTTTTCGGTCGCAGCAGCGGATTGTTGAACACGACCGGAAGCACGAACTCTTTCTTTGGACGTTCCGCCGGGTTCGATAACACAACAGGGAGCGAAAATTCGTTTTTTGGCGCGAATGCCGGAAGCAATACTACAACTGGAAACTCGAATACGTTTGTCGGCACAATTGTCGGCGGCACAAATATTACGGGGAGCAAAAATACGCTGCTTGGCGACCGCTCTGACGTTGGTTCAGGGAATCTGACTTTCGCGACCGCGATCGGGGCCGAAACGCAGGTTTCGACGAGCAACACGATCGTTCTGGGGCGGAGCGCTGGTCTGGATACGGTTCGGATACCGGGAGATCTTAATGTCACAGGTACTTTTACCGGCAGCATCAGCGGAGCAAGCATCACCAACCTAAATGCAAGCAACATCACCACCGGCACATTAAGTAATTCACGACTTGGGATCGTACCAGTGGGTAACGGCGGCACCGGTTCGGCAACACAGAATTTTGTCGATCTGACGACCGCTCAGACGATCGGCGGCAACAAGACTTTTTCAGGCACTTTGTCGGGCAACGTGGTCAACGCAACGACCCAGTACAACATAGGCGGCAATCGCATATTGAGTAACCTAGGCACCAATAATCTTTTCGCTGGGGCGGGTGCGGGATCATCGGTCACAACTGGCAGCAACAACGCCTTCTTTGGCCAAAACGCGGGCTCTGCTAATACTACTGGCGACCGCAACACGTTCTTTGGCCAGAGTGCGGGCTCTGCCAATACTACTGGTGATAGCAACACATTCTTTGGCAGATATGCGGGCATTCTTAACACCACTGGTTCGATCAATGTCTTCTTTGGCCAAGAAGCTGGCGTTGCAAACACGAGCGGAAACCTCAACGCATTTGTCGGGTCATCCGCGGGCATCGGGAATACCACAGGTGACTACAACGCCTACTTCGGCACTTTATCTGGCCTGTCAAACACGATAGGAAATGACAACACTCTCATCGGTAGTCAAGCAGATGTCGGGGCCCCGAATCTGAATAATGCGACCGCCATCGGTGCGAAAGCTCTCGTGACGCAGGACAATTCGGTCGTAATAGGCAGCATTAACGGAGTAAACAATGCTACCGCGACCACCAGCGTGGGGATCAATACGACCGCACCGAAAGCCCGCCTTCATGTGGTCGGGAACATCTACATTGAGAACAATCCAAACAGCCTGATAATCCAGTCGCCGAACGGGAGTTGCTTCAAAATAACCGTCAGTAATGCAGGTGTTCTGTCGGCGAATGCACAGGCATGCCCTTGATCTTCGGAAAGAGGCCATGCTGAAGCAGAAGGGCAGGATGATCAAAAGCGTCGACAACTGTTGCCAGTTGTCGACGCTTTCATTTTTTATCGAAATTCAACCGACCGCTATAAACGGTGGTTCTGACAATATTTAGCTCGCGGCTTCAGCAACGACCTTAGGTGCCAATTCCGGGGCTCCTTCGGCATATACGCTGATAAATTTGCCCTTCTGGCCTTTGTTCTCGAATTTAACAAAACCTTCGATCAGCGAGAAGAGCGTATCGTCTTTGCCTTTGCCGACGTTGTTGCCCGGCTTCCACTTGGTGCCGCGCTGACGTGCGATGATGTTGCCGCCGAGCACGTGCTCGCCGCCAAATTTCTTGAGCCCAAGCCGCTGAGCATTTGAGTCGCGGCCGTTTCTGGATGAACCTACACCTTTCTTATGTGCCATATCTTTGGTGACAGGTGACAAGTGAACCGTGACAAGATCTCTTGTCACCTGTTACATGTCACTGTTTACTAATCAATCGTAATTTCCGTAAAACCTTGTCTGTGGCCCTGTTTGCGTTTGTACTGTTTGCGGCGCTTCTTTTTGAAGACAATGATCTTGTCCGCTTTGCCGTGTTTGACTACGGTCGCACCGATCGTTCCGGCACCAACCGCACCGCCTGTAAGAAGCGTGTCGATATCGACCTTAGCACCAGCATCGGCACTGATGGTCGGAACGCGAAGCGTCATGCCGCTTTCGACTGCAAACTGTTTGCCGCCGGTTTTGATAATTGCGTAACTCATTTGTGTTAGCTCCTAACGACAGGCACTATTCTCAGCACAAGTCGAAAAACTTGAATTATACGGAAACACCGAATGCGAGTCAAGGCGAAACAAACGGAGCGCGGACACTCCTGTCCGCAAGGTCGCCGCTTCGGCGGCCTGATGCGTTTAAAATATTTTCAACGTTAGCGATTGCCAAGATAGTTACGCCGTAGGAACCGGAGTTGCGGACAGGAGTGTCCGCTCTCCTAAGCCACCGACGGATCCTTTACCACACCGATAAACGGAAGATTCCTGTACCTTCCCGCCGCGTCGAGGCCGTAGCCGACTACGAATTCGTTTGGTATCGTGAATCCCGTGTAATCGACCTTGAGTTCCTTATTGATCCGCGGCTCAGGTTTGTCGAGAAACGTGGCTATCTTTATCGAAGCCGCTCCGCGGGAACCGAGGATCTCGACAAGGCGAGTCAGCGTTAGCCCGGTGTCGATAATGTCTTCGACGATCAGGACGTGTTTATCGCGGATCGGGTTTGTAAGATCTTTTAGGATCTCGACATCGCCGGTCGAAACCGTTTCGTCTTTATAGCTCGAGACGGCCATGAAATCGATCTTTAGCGGAAGGTCGATCTCGCGCATCAGATCGCCGAGGAAAATTACGGAGCCCTTTAGGATGCCAACCAGAACCAGGTCTTTTCCCGCGTACTCTGCAGTCAACTGCCGCCCGAGTTCCTTGATCCTGCCACTGATCTGATCGGCCGAATACATTACGTCTATGTTCGGGTTACTAAATTCCGTAACCGCCTTTGGGGCTGTTTCCATGGCGAATTTTCCTCACTGATTTGAAAGAATCGGTATAACAAAATACTATGCAATCAGCGGCTTAGATTCAAGTTATGAGCGAAACAAGTACCGAAACACGCGATCGAGTGCGGGCATTGGTCCGGCAGGTGCTCGCGACCGTGCCGACCGAAGGCGAAGATACGCCCAATAATGCTACTTCAGCGGTCGAGCACGTTGTTGTTACTTCGCTTCAGGCTAAATTAAGTCGTGAATGGGACCGCGACGAATCGGCAAAGTCCTTGCTCACGGAGGACGACCTTCGCGGCCTCGAAGACGGCTCGCGGGTGCGTATTTCAGCGACGGCTAAATTTACCGCTCTGGCCGAAGATATTGTCAAAGATCGAAAGCTCCAGTTGATCCGCAAAGAGCCGCGGGTGGCCGCAACCAAAGTTCGAACCGTTGCCATTGGCTCGGATCACGGCGGATTTAAGTTCAAAGAGCAGCTCAAAAACTACCTGAGCGATCTCGGCCTAAACATTCGCGATCTTGGCACGAGCAGCGAAGATGCGGTCGACTATCCGGATTTTGCCCACGCGGTTGCCAAGTCGGTCAGCGGCCGCCAGGTCGATGTCGGGATCATCATCGACGGAGCCGGGATAGGCAGTGCTATGACCGCCAACAAAGTTCCGGGAGTCCGAGCCGCCGCGTGCTATTCCGTTGTTCTCGCAAAAAATTCGCGTGAGCATAACGGAGCGAATGTTCTGACGCTCGGAGCGGGGCAGAACAGCTTCGAAGAGGTGAAATCGATAGTCGACGCATTTATCGGTACAGATATTTCTGAGGATCGGCATAAAAAGCGTGTTGGGAAGATCGAGACGATCGAACGACAATACATTAGGTGACATGTACTAGGTTTAGGCTTAAAATCGGGTTAGAGGCGAAGAGTATGATTACCGAAGCAGAAACTACAGAGATCTTAAGAGTACTCAATGGGTTGCCGAAGGATAAGATCAAGGTGGTGCAGGATTTTGTCAATTTTTTGCACCTGCAGAACCAGCGATCGCAGGTCATTGATGATGGAGATGAATGGTCAGACGAAGACCTTCTCGATTTCACCTCCTCTTCCAGGTTCGTTGAAATGAGTATCAAATGACGGCCGGCGATATAGTGTTGGTTCATTTTCAGGGTGCGATGGGGATCAAACGAAGGCCGGCTATCATTGTTTCGAGCGATGATTATCACCAGTCTCGTCCTGATCTGGTTCTCGCGGTGATCACCACGAAGATCGATTCGGCCAACACGCTAACGGACTATTTGTTGAAGGATTGGCATATTGCAGGGTTGCGAAAGCCTTCAGCGTTTCGTGCTTATTTGGGAACGTATGAGCAGCGGCTATTCACCTCCATCGTCGGCAAGGTTTCCGACCGTGATTGGGAAGAAATTCAGGAGCGTCTACGAATTGCGATAGCAGTAAATTCATAATGACTTTGCAAAACGGCAACTACGAAAAACTGATCGACCAGATAACTGACCTTGTGCTGGCGAAGCTTGGCGGTGACGATTGTCCGACTTTTTGCCATGCCGACGTGCAGCGGATCGTCGATGCGGGGGCCGAGCGCATCGGCATCGTTTTGGGCGAATCGGCGACGGCGGGCGATTGGGCTAGTTTGATCGATCATACTTTGCTTAAGCCGGACGCCTCGGAATCCGATATCAAAAAACTCTGCGACGAAGCTGCGCAGTTTGGCTTTGCTTCGGTTTGCGTAAATCCCGGCTGGGTCAAAAAAGCCGCGGAATTTCTTAAGGGAACCAGCGTTCCGGTTTGCACGGTCATCGGGTTTCCGCTTGGGGCGACGCTTCCGGATGTTAAGGCGTATGAGACTCGGCGTTCGATCTTCAACGGTGCCCGCGAGGTCGATATGGTCATTAACATCGGGGCTCTTAAATCGGGTGACGATTGCCTGGTAGAAGACGACATCCGGGCAGTTGCCGAAGCGGCACACGAGAACAATATCCTCTGCAAGGTAATCATCGAAACCGCCCTGCTGACCGACGACGAAAAGGTCCGAGCCTGCCTTGCCGCGAAAAATGCCGGTGCCGATTTCGTTAAGACCTCGACCGGCTTTGCCAAGGGCGGGGCCACCGCGAACGATGTCGCCCTAATGCGCCGGACGGTCGGAAGTGCTCTCGGGGTCAAAGCTTCGGGCGGCGTAAAGGGAATCGACGATGCCCGTGCCATGTTCGAAGCCGGTGCGACCCGCATCGGAGCCTCGGTCGGCGTCAAGATCGCTCAGGAAGCGAGCGGTGTGAAATCAAACATCGTTGTGGGTAGTTATTAGGATCTAGTCGCCAACGGCGAAAAACATTAAAGCCTAGGGTGGAGCGAGTCTTCGAGCGGAACCCTAGGTTGATCCGTTTACAAATCTCCGCGTCCCTGAAGGGGACGAACAATTCGCTGCAGATATAGCTCGCCTTCAGCGAGCAAAATCGGTTTCTATCCTAACCTAGGGTTCCGCCGAAGCGGCTGCACCCTAGGCTTTAATATTTGTCGCCGTTGGCGACCTGCGTCGTTTCGCCCTTGCTTACGCGCGGGCTTTTGCAACGGGCGACCTGCGTCGGAGGTTTCGCACTTGCTTACGCGCGGGCTTTTGCAACGGGCGACGTGCGTCGGAGGTTTCGCCCTTGCTTACGAGCGGGCTTTTACATTTGTTACGTCGAACGATCGTCTGAAATCCCGCCCGTCCATCGTTACTGTTTTGCACATCTCGAAAAGCCTTGACCTCAGACGCGTCCCGATTCTGTCTTCCAGGAGTTCGTCTCGATCGTTGCGGCGGTCGTCGAGGTAGTTGGTGGTGAAGATCGTGAGCCGCTTGTCGTTGTAGCGAGTATTGATGACGTGAGCCATGGTGTCGCGGACCCAGTCGGTCGGCTTCGAAGCCCCCAGCTCATCGAGAACGAGGATCTCAGCATTCAGGACCGGAGCTAAAACGCCAAGCTCCGACGCATGCGTGTTTGGGTTATACGAATCCTGGATCTCCTTGAGAAGCGTCCCAAACTCGTAGAATAGGCAATTGAAACCGCGTTCGGTCAACCCCTTGAGTATCGAGACCGCGAGATGTGTTTTGCCGACGCCGACCGTTCCCATCAGCAAAAGTCCGCGCTCGACCGCGGGGTATTCGTGGGTTAGGGTCTGGGCGTATTTGAATGCCTCGGCCTGCGACGGAGACTGCGGTTTGTAGGTCGAGAAGTGAAAGCCATCGTAACGACGCGGCAGCCGAACGCTCTCAAACTGGCCCTTCTTGGCCTTAAGCTTACGGCAATCGCATATCCTCGCCCCCTTGCCGGTGACGATCTCCATCCCGCTCCCGAAGCATTTCGGGCACTCGTCAGGATCAGCTCCGACGCGCGTTGGGACGGCCTTTAGAATGGAGTTTTTTGATTTGTTTTCAGGCATTTTTCCAGAATTATAACATCGTCCGAGCGATAGACCATACCGATGAGCTGCGTCCCAAGGATCTTGCGAAACCGGTTTGGGGTAATGGGGCATCTTGAAATTCCTAGCCGTGAAGCGGCGAAAAGACAATAGCCTGATGCGGAGCTTCTGGTTGCCGGAATCTTATGGATATCCGTGCGGTGAAGCCGCACCAGCCTTACCTTGCCGCATCTCCGACGCGGCGAGATCATTGAACACTTAACCAGAAGCCAACGGCAATTGAGAAGCGAAGCCGCTACATTGAGTTCGCAGGAAACCGGTACGTCGGGCGCGTGTTGGGCTAAAGCCCGAAGGAATTCGGATACCGATATCCGTTGGCTAAAGCCAACGGCAATTGAGTTTTCAAAGATCAAGGCTACGGAAAAACAATTTCCAATTTCGAATCTCAAATTTCAGATCTCCGATTTTAGTTACTATTATCTTGACCGCCGGTGAGCCGCGGGGCTGGACGTAATAGGCGGGGAAGGCGGCTGCCTCCCGAGTCAACAAAGCGTCCGCTCGTGCTCCTGAGGCAGAGATGTCGCGTACTTCTCGCTCTATGCGGGACTCACGTTCGCCTGCTCGTTCAGCTATCGGTGCCGCGAAGCGCGGTTGACGCGGGACGATCTCGAAATTGTCATCGAGCGATAGCGGATCGCGGATGATGAACGGCGTTCCGCAGTCAAAGGTGGACGGCTGATCAGGAAAAGCCCAAGCTTCGGCATGGCCATTGTCAAAGCGGCTTTGGATCAGCAGGTCACAGACGTTTTCGATGAACCCGAGTTGCCGGGCGAGTTCGGATGGAAGATCTGAGCGGTGGTCGTAAAGGGCACGAGTGTTCATGTATGAAACATTAACCTAAAAATAAGACAAAAAGATAGGCCAAAGTGCGTGAAAAGCACTAGTTCGCACAAATTGACCAAAAATGCGTAAATTGACGCAATCTGCGAGAAATGGCCGTAAGTGACATAGGACAAAGGACTTGTGCTGACGGCGTGGGCGGTCGTTAGGTGATGTGCTAATATTTAGATTTGATCTTTCTCGCTATGGGCCTTCTCCGCAGCATAATGATAAAACTCGGGCTCGCAGACCTGAGTGCCGAACGTGCGCCGATCAGCGTGATGCTGCTCGACGACGATGAGCGCCGGCACCGCTGGTTCAAGAAGCGTTTTGAGGGTGACGACCTTTCGATAGCGGCGACCGTGGCCGAGGCGAAAAAACTGCTGCAGGACGGTACCTACGATGCTATCTTTCTCGACCACGACCTGTTGCCGCATCACTACGAATCGAACGACCACGACGATTTTGGATCGACCGGATACGCCATCGCCGAATATCTATACGAAAACCCGGACCTGCAGCGTGCGGCGACAATAATCGTCCACACCCGAAACGCCGACGCAGCGGTCAAAATGGTCCAAAAGCTACGCGATTCTGACCGCTTCGTCGAATATTGCGCTTTTCCCTATCTGGATCTGAAGATCAAGAATTACTGGAAACGCTGATCATTTCGCAGCTGTTTTTGCACCTGCGGCTTTCATCTGATCGAGTTCGCCCTGTACCGCCGCGATCGTACGATTGAGCATGGCCTTTCGGTCGTCGTCTTTCGCATCCTTTAGCAACGCTTGCAGTGCCAGGAGCTGTGCTGTGTGGAGGGCTTGTTCCTTTGGAACTTTCACGTCCGGCTCGACGCCTGTGCCTTCCCAATTGGTCTTGCTGATCGGGTTTATCGCCCGCCCAATCGGCACGAAGACTGTGAAGTGGTCGCTCAGGCGGTGCGGTCCGCCGGGATGTGCTCCGCCGCCGGTCGTTTCGCCGACGATCGTTGCTCGTTTTAGGTTTTTGAGATTGTAGGCAAATTCCTCGGCACCTGAGAACGACCTTGCACTCGTCAGCACGTAAACCGGCTTGTCAGCAAACTTCGGCCCGACGACCTTCGGATCGGTCCAAAATTCGTCGGTTTTGCCCGTGTTTCGCCAGTACATAGTGTTTAGCAGGACGCGGTCGGCGAACAGATACGACGAGATCCGAGCGACCATTTCGGGATCGCCTCCGCCGTTTCGTCGAAGATCGATGATCAGAGCATCGGTATTCGCCAGAAAGCTAAAAACTGAGCGAACGGTTTCCGCTCCCAGTTCCGGAGCGAAAAAGCCGAGAAGGTCAACGTAACCGATATTGCCGCGTTGGCGTTCGACGCGTTCGAAGCCGAAATTATCAAATTTTACATTCCGTTCGAACTCGGCCCGCTGTTCCGGCGTCGGCCCGCTGCCGCCGCCGGTCCGCACGGGTATCGGCCGGCTGGAATATCTGACACGCAGATGCTTGTCCTTACTGACCGACTGGAGGTCGGCCGTTAGTTTCTGGGCAAAAGCCGTAGAACTGTCGACCGAGTCGTACTCCTTTGCCGCGATCCGCGAGCGAATGTCCGCTTCCATTTTCTTGGCGACTTCGGGAAAGACGTAGGCATCGTTCAGCTGCTTTAACAATGTATCGATGACTGCCGAACGCGTTGCAGCGTCGACGGGCATGTCTGGTTGGGCCGGCGGCTGTGCCGAGGCGGCGAGAGAGAATAAAATAGCGATGGCAAAAGCCGCAAAGAGGCTGTTGGCCGTGGATCGAATAGATTTCATCTTGTACTCCTTCAAAAATACTTACCTTATTTCCGAAGGCCACGTATGAGAAGTTTAGCCACAGTCTTGATCTCGCTCTCGATCGTTTTTAGATCACCGAGCTCATAGGCACTCAGGCTGTACGGCAGTAATGAATTTGTTGCCGTGACAAGCGTTCTAGCCAAAACCAAAGGGTCGCCAGCCGCAAATTCTCCGGCAGATTGACCTTCGGTAATGACTCGCGACAGCAGGACGGCTTCTTCATTGAAGTGCTTTTTCCTTCGCTCTAAAAGCTTTGGCCGAAGCTGGGCGAGAAGGTCGTTGATACCCTGAGAATAATGGTGGACGCTCTCGCAACGATAGATCACCCGCAAGCGGAGCATTTTCGCAAGCCTGTCGCCGGGCAAGCTTTTGCCGGCGGCGATGACCTCAAGCTCGTCTTTCAACCGTCCGATCATTCGGTCGATCTGCGAAAGAGCGATCTCTTCCTTGCTCGAAAAATGCAGATAAATGCTGCCTTTTCCGATACCGACCTCGTCAGCCAGGTCCTGGATCGACATCTTTTTATAGCCGAACTTGGCCAGCAAGATGTCGGTGGCGTCGAGTATCGCGTCGCGAGTGCTTTTTGACTGTGTGGCGTTCTTCATATAGTGACCACTGACCAAAAACGTCTTCTGGTCATAATAGATGACGTTCGATCAGCGTGTAAAGTTTCGATAAATTTTCGTTAGAGGCCTGCGAGATCCCATTTTTTGACCGTATCGATTATAAGTCCGGCGATCTTGTCAGTCACTTTCTTGTAATAAAGATCAGCCTTCGCCTGATCGAACCTGGGGAAGCCCTGGCCTTTTTGATAGAGGCCGATCGACGAAGGGAAGGGAACTGCCGAATACGTTCCGGCCGGCGGATACGGAGTGGTCATTTCGGGGCCGGTATATTTTTCAGGATGGACGAGCGTTTTATCGATCGCTTGAATAAACGCGGTCTCGTTCCAGCCAGCGTGCCCGCCGTCTTCGCCAAAGACCTCTTTCGTCTCGTCCGACGCGAACGACCACCAGTTGATCACGAGCGTCCGCACGCGTTTTTCGGTCGCCACCTCGGCAGCGACTGATTGGAGCACGGCCGTCTGGCCTCCGCCGTGGCCGTTGACGATGATTATGTTCCTAAAGCCGTTCTTCACAAGGCCTTCGAGTATCTGTTTGACGAACGGGCGATACGCCGCTTCGCTGATCTGAAACGCTCCGGGATATGCCTCCATCGAGCCCGTGATGCCGTAGGAAAGCGTCGGCGCGATCATTGCATTGGTGCGTTCGGCGATAGTTTTCGCGATCGCCGTAGGCGCGGTGTTGTCGGCTCCGTTGTTGGCGACGCCGTGCGGTTCGAGCGTGCCTGTTGGAAGCAGAACTGTATTAACCTTCGACGGGACGGCCGCCTTGAAATCCATCCAGTTGATGCGGTCCATTTCGCGGGTGGGAAGGACGTCTTTGGCGGGTTGGGGATATGCTGTCAGCGAAGAGACGAAGAGCAAGAGTCCGATTGTTAGTAGTTTTCTCATATTTTCGACAAGCAGCTAATAGCTGTAAGCTGATCAGATCCTAGCTATTTTCCTCAAAATACTTTCGTCCTCGCAGTTTCTGCGGCATCAGGTCAGCTTCGGGATCGTTGCCTTCGTCTTGGCCGTAGCCAAGGTCCTTCATTAGTTTTGTCGGGGCATTTCTTATTTTCATCGGGACGGGGAGATTGCCGTATTTCTTGGCATCTTCCATGGCTTTGCCGATGGCATTAGTAGTTGAACGATCTTTTGCGGCGTTCGAGAGATATGCAACACCGTGAGCTAAATTAAGTGTGCATTCGGGATAGCCGATCGTTTCGACGGCACGGAAAACGGCGTTTGCGACGACAAGTGCGGTCGGTTGAGCCAGTCCAATATCCTCGCTCGCGAATATCACCATGCGGCGGGCGATGAATTTTGGGTCCTCGCCGCCCTCGATCATGCGGGCCAGGTAGTACATCGCGGCGTCGGGTTTGCTTGCCCGCATTGATTTAATGAAGGCTGAAATAACGTTGTAATGTTCCTCTCCCTTTTTGTCGTATCGCAGAAACTTTGATTGAAGTGTCTCTGTAAGAGTCTCGAGCGTTATTTGGTCGTAAAGCCGCGAAGTGTTCTCGATCATCGTGATCGCCTGACGCGCGTCGCCGTTGGCCATCTCGATCAGCCACTCTTTTGCTACGGGGTCGAGATCGTAGCCAGTGCGGTCGATGATCGCGGTCATATCTTCATTGGATAGTTCATTTAGAACAAAAACCCTAAGACGTGACAATAAGGCGGGAATGACCTCGAAACTAGGATTCTCCGTCGTCGCCCCTATCAAAACCAGCTGTCCATTCTCAACAAATGGAAGCAAAAAGTCCTGCTGGGCCTTGTTAAATCTGTGGATCTCGTCGAGGAAGAGGAGTTTTGGCCGGCTATCGAGCGAACGCGAGCTTACGATCCGTCGAATATCTTCCTTTCCAGCCGACACGGCCGATAATTCATGGAATTCCGCGTTGATGGCGTTTGCATAGATCCGGGCGAGCGTAGTCTTGCCGGTGCCCGGCGTACCCCAAAGCACAAAGGAGAAAACATGCCCCTGCTCGATCGCCAGACGCAGCGGCTTGCCTTCACCAACCAGGTGAAGCTGGCCGACGTAATCATCTAGTGTTAAGGGCCTTATCCGATTTGCGAGCGGTTCCATCCGTAGTTCAAATCTACCACAGCATGCAGAAGCCCGCACGAAGTAAGGGCTCCCGTTCGCATTTACGAACAAGAGCCCTTACTTCGTGCGGGCTTCCGCATTCGTCTATTTTTCGATTCTAAGTTTTATACCTATCTCTAGTTTCTGTACCTTCTGTTTCGTTGAAATATTCAATCGAACGCCGCGTTCCTCGCGCTCGCCCTTGTCAACGGAGCCGGGACGGCCCGGAGCCGTCAGGATGTTGACCTCTGACTTGGCGTCGAGATCGGCGGGGCGGAGCAGTTCGACTTTTAGCTGAGTTCCACCCGGCTCGAAGATGAATCTTCCACCGGTTTCGGCGACGATCTTGTTATCGGAATGCAAAAAGGAAGTTATCGTTCGCGGCCGGTCGGTTTCGACACTGTCGCTGACCAAAAAGGTTCCCGGGGCAGTGAATTTGAAGGTTCGCTTAAATTTCTTTACGCCGACTGCGGGTTCGTAAGCCGGGGCTATATCAGCAATTATCTCGGCATCCTTATCGGTCATAGAGACCTTTTCGATCCGGATCTGGTTCATACGGTCGTACGAGACGCCGACGAAAACATCGTGGCCCTTACCTTCCTTGTGCTGACCGAGGCCGTCGAATACCAGCGTGTTGTGATGCTCGGTCATCGGCACGCCAGCGTAGCCGGAATCGCCCGTCAGATACTTGCCGTTCGCCCAGATGATAAAGCTGCCGCTGTCAGGGTGAGCGTGGCCGCTGGAGAGCCGCCAGTCGGGATATGCCTTTACTTTAGCCGTTGCTGAATGACCTTCGGGCGGCCCGGCTTTGAATGAAAAGGCAGTTGCGTCGTCCTTCCACGAAGAACGCCAAAATACAACGCCGTGATCCTCAAAATAATGACGCGTCGGCTGCCTCTCGATCGCGACGGGCTGGATCTTTGGGTTGTACCAGATAAATGTCCAGAATTCCTCTGCATTTACCTGGCCTTCTGACTTGAGCCAGTCTGCTACGCCCTGAGCTTCGGCGTTTCCGTACCTGGAAGCTAAGTTATAGATAATGTTGTAGTTAGTTCGAAACTTTCCGTTTATTCGTTCGCGTTCGTAGTCATTTCCTTTTCGGGCTCGCGTGACGGGGCCCGCGTAGATGTCGCCGTAGTCGAAATTGAACTCGCCGCCAGGCAGGGTGATATGCGAGACGTATTTGTGAGCATTGCGAAAACCCGGGGTGGTCGCGTACAGGTCTTCGCCGGTCGCGTGGTGATGGGCATCCATGTAGTGGACGATCCACGGCGTGGAGAAGATCCAATATTCCATGCTTTCGTAGAAATAGCCGTCCTGCGTATAGGTTTCCAGCACGCGGTCGAAGATCGCTCGCGACGTCGCGGCCCATTCCTTTGCTTCAGGAACCTCGTCCATCAGAGCATACGCGGTGATCGCCAGTCCGGAGATCGGAATGAAGGTGTGGTTTTGGCTGTAAGCGTATGTCTTGCCGCTTTTAGGCTTGAAGAACTCATGTAAAAGTCGAGCTTGTTTTACGAGCTTTTCGCGGATCCGAGTGCGTTCGGCAGGCGTCAGATCGTTGTATAGCAGATCGTAGCCCCAACCCATTCCATAGAGCAGATGTCCGGCGGCGAGGTCGACGTTGGGCTTGTTGTACTCGTAGCCCCAGGTGTTGTAGCTGATGCCGGCGTCGATATATTTCTTCGCGGCGTCGAGGTACTTTTTCTCGCCCGTGATCTTGTAAACAAACGCCGCCTCGGCGATGCCCAGCCCGACCTCGTTCTGGACGCGACGTTCCTGAGCCGGTGCCGGTGCGGGTTCCGTGCTGAGGGCCCGAACACGCGAGAGAGCGGTCTGCCAAAGCTCTTTCTCGCTCTTTGCTTTTTCCTTCAAAAGATCGATGTCGCCCTGCGTCATGTATACGCGAGGATGAACGCCGGCCAACTCCTTCTTTAGCGAAGAGGGCTTTGAAGCCGCAAGCTTGATGAGCGGGTGTTCACCTTTCAGTTTAGCGTTTGCCGCCCTTTCGGCTTCGAGTTCCTGTTGATCCTGAGCAAACGAAAACGACGTGAGAGCCAATAGCGAAACTAGTAATAATGCTGCCTTTTTCATAGAATGTTTTACTTCATGTGTTTGACGATAAATGCTGTCACATCGTCATTTACGGTTTTGCCATCGTCTTTATGACGAAGCTTGCACTCGATCTTTAGTTTGTCCATTTCTTCTTTCAGCACCTTGCCGAAATAGGGGTGATGGATCGCATCGCTGGTCGTTGTTTCCGCAGTCTGCGGTTTGTTTGCAACGCTGTAAAACGCCCACACCGGCGGATCATCCTTGGTCAGATGCGAAAGCGGCGAGGCTTGTTTGGTCATCTCCCTGCCTTTTTCGGCAGTCATTTCTTCCTTCGTTAGTCCGAATAGCCGTCCGGTGTAGAAGCTATGTTTGAGCGTCGCTTCGCCGACTCGTGGTTTGACGATCTCAGGCACAAGCGTCGTTTGAGCCGACCAGACGGCCATTACCTTGAGCCGGGTCGACTCGCGAAGCACAGGGTCTGTCGACTTGGCGTCGGCTAGATCGTCGTGAAATCCAAGCCAGAGCGACGTCAGCCCGCCGGCTGAACTGCCCATCGCACCGATCTTTGTCTTGTCGATGTTCCAGTCTTTAGCGTTTGCCCGGGCGTATTGGATGGCACGCGCTGAGTCTTTGTAGGCCTGCGGATAAACGTGGGTAGCGAGCAGGCTGTAGTTTATCGCCATCACGGCGATGCCGCGGCCTAGAAGCATCTCGAGGAGCTTTGGCGACAGATTGCCCTTGTCGCCGTTAACGAAACCTCCGCCGTGGATGTAGACCATCAGCGGGGTTGGCGATTTCGACTTTGGCCGCCACAGGTCGAAAACATTGCGTTCAAGCGGGCCGTATTTTGCGTTCGCGATATCGGGCGCAGGCTTCGCGGCGGCCGTTGCATCCGGCTCCTGCGAGAATGCGTGCGTTGAAACGCAAAGCAGGAGAGCAATGACCGCGAAATATTGTCTGACGTGCATCCTATTCGCCCCTCCCAGTCTTTAAGAATTTCTCGATCCAACTATTTAGCTTTGCGGTCTGCTCGGGCGAATTTGAGTGGCCCATTTCGAGGGACAGAACAGTCGTTTTCGGAGCCGAGATCGTGTTGAATGATGCGTAGATCGACGTAGGCGGACATGTTTCGTCGTTAAAACCCCATGTGTAGATTCCGGGGACGCGCACGCGGCGGGCGAAGTTCACGACGTCATAATAAGCGGCCGTATCGAGCTTTTCTTTCGTCCGTGTTTTCACATCGCGAAACATGTGCGGCCAGCCGCCTGCCCGGTTTGCCGTGTATCCTGCCATGTCTGACATTGCCGGATACGACGCTGCCAATGCCTTCACGCGTTTGTCCAGAGCCGCTGTAACGATCGCCAGAGCTCCGCCCTGGCTACCGCCCATTACGGCAAGATTTGAGCCATCGTATTGTGGCAGCGAAGTTAGAAAATCGTTAGCACGCACCATCGAGAGAAAAACGCGGCGGTAATAATAGTTTTCCGGGTCATCCAGGTTATAGGTGAAATAGCGGTTCAAGGCTCCGCCGCGGAGCTCGTCGTAAAGCATCTGCGGCAGCGTAACCGGGATGCCGTGAATCCCGATCTCAAGCGTGATCATTCCTTGCTCGGCAAGAGCGATCTGCCCGGTGTAAGGCCGGACGCCTGCTCCCGGTACGCGAAGAAGAGCAGGGTATTTCTGGTTCGCAGGCCCTTTCGGAATAGCGAGAATGCCATAGATGCGGCTCATCTGGCTGGGGCCTGAGCCGACGGTTTGAAAGTTTACGTGATAAACGTCTGCTTTCGGCGTTGACGAAGCGGGAAGGTGTTCGAGCTTGGGGTCGACGGCGATCTTAGGCAGCCGGGCAAGTCCGTCGGCCCAGAATTTATCAAAATCAGCAGGGTCATTTACCACAGGCTTAATTAAGTCCGGGCGAAATGCCGCCGTCGCCAGCCCGCGATAGCCGCGCCCGTCTTTTGTCAAAATCGCGGTGCAGCGAAGAAAGCCGGGATCCTTCATCGTCCCTGCGTCGAGCAGCAACGGAGCCGCAGTCGTCATCACGGTTTTCTCGACCGTCGGCGGCATCATTTCGGGGCCGCAGGAATATCTGACCGGAAGTCCGGCGACATTCGAATTATTCAGCGTCACGGCGAGCGTGAATTTTGGCGTCTCGTTTAGCTCGTATGTCCAATTCGGCCGGTCCAGCGAGACGCGGACCTGGTAAGTCCCGGTAAGTTCCTGCCCACTGGCGACCGTCGAAGAGATGAAAGCGGCCAGAACGACCAGGATCAGTTTGATCTTTTTCATAATTATTACCCCTATTGGCTAATCCATCAGAAGTCCGCCGTTGATCTCGATCGTTTCGCCGCAAAGGTAGCTGGCAGCGTCTGAGGCGAGAAACACGATAACTCCGGCGACCTCGGACGAGCGGCCTTCGCGGCCCATCGGTATCGCTTTTCGCAAGTTTTCCATTACTTCGGACGTCGTAAACGTCTCGTGATACGGAGTATCGATCACGCCCGGTGATACGGCGTTTACTCGGATGCCTTGAGCAGCAAACTCTTTCGCCAGCCCCTTTGTCATCGTCAGCACGGCGGCTTTTGCGGACGAATAATGGATCGAACCGGGTGCTCCGCCGTTGCGTCCGGCGATGGATGTCACGTTGATGATCGACCCGCCGCCGCGTTCGAGCATTTTAGGGATCACGGCCTGAGCGGCGAAGAATGCACTTCGCGTATTGAGATTCATTACCTCGTCCCAGCGTTCCTCGGTCATTTCGAGCGTTCGCAGGCGTTCGATGAGCGAGCCGGCATTGTTGACCAGAATGTCGACCGGGCCGAGGCTTTCTTCGACATCGCGAACCATCTTTGTGATCTGAGCATTGTCGCGAACGTCGACCTCGAGAGCGATCGCTCGCCTTTCACCATTTTCGTTAATGTTGCTGACGGCATTTTCGGCCCCGGCCTTGTTTTGGTGGTAGGTAATTGCGACAGAAGCCCCGAAACTGCCAAAAAGCTCGGCTGTAGCACGACCGATACCGCTCGAGGCCCCGGTCACGAGTACGACCTTGCCTATAAAATCGAAATAATTGTTCATAAATATTAACGTCAGTCTTTCAATCGTTATTCCAAAAACTTACTCGCTCGGGCTTTGCGTCCAACGTTCGTGTTTCGCCCTTGCTTACGCGCGGGCTTTTGCATTACGTTTTTTGCAATTTCACTTTTTCGATCTTTCCCGCCAGCAGGCACAGGACTATCGTCCCGATCGGAGCCAAAATGCCGGCGGTGACGAGGATCGGGGTGTACGAAAAATTGTCGACGACCCAACCGGTCGTGAAGATAAAGATCATCGAGCCGATTCCGGCTCCCATGCCGCCGAGACCAGCGACCGAACCGACGGCAGACGACGGGAAAAAGTCGCTCGGCAGCGTCTGAACATTGTTGATCCAGACTTGAAAGCCGAATAGCACGACGCCGATCAGTACAAGCGCGGTCATCGAATCGGTCGAAAACGCAGCGAGAATGCCTGCGGGCATCAGGCACGCGGCGAAGATGATCACCGCCTTTCGAGCGTTGTTAACCGACCATCCGCGGCCTATCAGGTACCCCGAAAGCCATCCGCCGAACAGACTTCCGGCGTCGGCAGCAACATACGGCACCCACGCAAAAAGGCCGATCTGTTTGAGGTCGAAACCGTGAACCTTGCTCAGATAAAGCGGCAGCCAGGTGATGTAGAGCCACCAGATCGGGTCGACGAGGAAGCGAGCGAGCACGATGGACCATGTCTGCCGATAGCGAAGAAGTTCGAACCATCCGATCTGCTGCGGAGCCTCAGTTTGGGGTTGGCTCGGTTCGGCCTTCTCCGAGGGCTCTTCCTCGCGGATCAGAGCGAACTCCTCTTTTGTCAGCCATTTATGGTTTTCAGGCCGGTCATAGATCAGCAGCCAAGCCGCGAGCCAGACAAATCCGAGCAGGCCTGTGAAAATGAAAACCTCGTGCCAGTCGCCATAAAACGCATAAAGGCCGTAGATGATCGGCGGAGCGACGATTGAACCGATAGCGGCTCCGCTATTGAAGATGGCCATTCCGAGCGCCCGTTGACGAGCCGGGAACCATTCGGCAACCGTTTTCGCGGCACCCGGCCAGTTGCCAGCTTCGCCGAGGCCGAGGACGAAACGGCACAGCGACAGGGTTTTGAGACCGGTTGAAAATGCCGTCGCGATACCCGCGAGCGACCAAACGACGATCGAGACCGTGAAGCCTTTCTTAATGCCGATCTTGTCGTACAGTTTGCCCGAAAGAGCCTGGCTCATGGTGTACGCGAAAAGAAACCACGTCGCGATGCTACCGAATTCGGTGTTCGTAAGCTGGAGCTTTTCGACAATGATCGGGCCGAGGACCGATATCGTCAGGCGATCGATGTAGTTGATCAGCGTCGCGAAAAAGATGAGCGAAATGATCACCCAACGGAGCCCGCGAAACTTGAATCCGCCACCGGCGTCGTTCATTTCCGAAGTATTCTGCATAAAAGTGTCCGGCCGAATAAGTGCTACAACTTCGCCGCGACCGTCGAGCCGCGAACTATTAACTCACAATCCAATATTCTGTCTTCGCGGCGAACGTCCTCAACGGCCCTGATCCGCCGAAGCAGCATCTCGGCCGCGATCTGTCCCTGCAGACGCATCGGCTGGCGAACTGTCGTAAGAGCCGGCGTCGTATGCGACGCGAGCGGCGTGTCGTCAAATCCGACGATCGCGATATCGTTCGGGATCGAAAGCCCCGCTTCCTTGATAGCAGCGATCGCTCCGAACGCCGTAAGATCGTTGCGGGCAAAAGCGGCTGTCGGGCGATTCGGCAGCGAAAGCAAGCGTTTCATGCCTTCGTAGCCGATCTTCTCGGTGGAATAGCCCGGAACGTCTGCGGCGGATTCACTGCGGCCCGTGATCAGACGTTCGTCGACCGCTATGTCGTGTTTTTCCAATGCTTTGAGGTAGCCCTGAAGACGTTTCAAACTGTGTCGATCCTCGAATGCCGCTCCGATAAAACCGATCCGGCGATGCCCGAGATCGATCAGGTGCTGGGTCGCTTCGAAACCGCCGGTGAAATTGTCCGCCGACACATAATCGACACCTTTGTGCGGAAAATCGCGGCCGACGACGACGATCGGCAGGTCGGAATCGGCGATCCGGTCAAGCCGCTCATTGCCGTCCCTGTTCGAGCGGGTCGCGACGATGATCCCGTCGACGTTGTGGTCGACCAGAGCCTCGAACGCCGCGATGTCTTCCTTGCCGCTGTGCTCGCTGATACAGATAAAGAGGTTAAAGCCCTGAGCCGAAAGGCTTTCGCGAACGGCGTTTGCGAGCTCAGTCGAATATGGATTAGAAAGATCACCGAGTACGAGGCCGACCGTCTCTGTCTTTTGCCGCTTCAAACTGCGGGCTAGGCCGTTGCGGCGATAATTCATCTCGGTGACCGCCGCCAGCACCTTCTCTCGCGTTTCCTCGCTAACGTAGCCGTTACCGTTGACGACGCGCGAAACGGTCATTGCCGCCACGCCGCTGCGGGCTGCGATATCGTTTAGAGTTACCTGTTTCTTTCGGATCACAATAAAGCTATGTTTGGATAAGTTAACGATAACACATAATCACACAAAATAACACAATCCGCGGATCAAAATGTGAACTCAGCCGGTCTTGGCCGATGATCCACATGGCTCCGCGACTTCTCGATTTAACGCAAAGACCGCAAAGTACGCAAAGAAAAACGCAAAACTACCGAGAAACTCGCTGGATCCTGATTCCGCTCAGCACTGCCTCGCCCGCGGACGGAGAGAATTCGATATTCAGACCGCCACTCGTGCGAAACCGAGAGCGTTTTGAATACATCTTGTTCCGTCCGACATCGGCGGCGAGATCTAGCCCTTTGATAAATAGGGCCCCGTTCACCAGGACGTCGAATATCCTTTTACCCGCGTCCGAGTGCTTTGTCTCAGCAAATAGGAGTTCGACTTCGTACAGACCCGCAGGAACGTCGATCTTGTAAGCCGCGAGGCCTTCCTGCATCGTTTGATAAAGCGGATCGTCGAGTGTCCCGAGGATATTGCGGTCGGGCGGCGTCGAGTAGATGAACTTCGACTTTTCACCGACGAATCCCCACGAACCCGATCTGTAAGCCTGATCTGGCAGCCAGACACGGTTCGACGCGTCGGTGAAATAGGCGTTCGAGCCGACGTTTATAGCTATCTCGGGAGAGTCAGCGGATATCTCTTTGAAATCGATGACAGCCGTGTCGGTCGCCGTACGGTTGCCGGTGCGGCCGATCACGGAAAGTGTATTCCTGCCTTTGCGAAACGCGGTCGTCCACGTCGCTTTGCGATCTGTAACGGCCTTTTTACCGAGCGAAACGCCGTTTACTCTCAGCTCGGCTTCGGCGAAATTTGAATAGACATCGATCGGGAATTCTGTCTTAGGCTGACCGGAAAAGATTGGGCGATCGTTGACGGCAATGTGGGCGACAGGTTTATTTGAGAAACTCGCCTGATAAAAATAGTGAACGTCTTTGGGTTTGCGGTCGAAGGTCCACATGCCTTTTTGGTTGAGGTGCGGGATGGTTTCGCCGCGAAATTCCGAGCCGAAATCGAACTCGTTCCAGATCGCACTTCCGGCGATGTAGGGCCGTTCGTTTATCTGTTTCCAGTGAGATTCGTGAAACATCCGCTGCCACTCAGTAGTCGAATCAAAGCGCCGCGGGTTTGACGAATGCAGCCGCTGGTCGCCATTCGCACCATATTCGCTGATGATGTGAACGCGGTCAGGATAGCGGCGGTGCTGGTCGTCCATGAACTTGCCGAAATCGTCAAAAACGCCCTCGTACCAGCCCTTGTAAAGATTCCAGCCGACCACTTGAGCGACTTCGCCGAGGCCGTATCGGTTGTAAACCTCATTTCCGTGAAATGCGATCGCGGTGAAGCGGGTCGGGTCTTCGTCGCGAATGATCGCGTCGAGTTCTTTAGCGAGTTTGACGGTAGCCTGCATCGTGCTTTCGGAAAGGGGAGCGGGCGGCAGGAAGATCTCGTTCATGTAACCCCAAAGCAGAACAGAAGGGTGATTGCGATGCTGGCGGACCATTTCGCGGACCATCACCCGCGAGTTTTCGGCAAACGCGGGCGTATCGTTGATGTAATTGACGAGAGGCGTCTCTTCCCAGAGCAGCAATCCTAAGCGGTCGGCGGCTTCTAGAACGGCCGGGTCTTGCGGGTAGTGAGCAAGGCGGAGGAAATTGTAGCCGGTCGATTTTATCAGCTCAAGATCGCGGATATGCTGACGATCTGAAAGTGCATTGCCGATCCCCTTGAAGTCCTGATGGCGATTAGTGCCGCGAAGCTTCAGGGGCTTTCCGTTCAGACAAAAGCCTGTTTTCGCATCGAAACGAAACCATCGGAAACCGAGCGGCTGCGTCTTCTTATCGATAACCTTTCCGTCACGCTTAACTACATTTTCGACTGAATAAAGATAAGGATCGTCGAGCGACCAGAGCCGTGGCTTTATGATCGCTGGCGTGGTGTGGTCAAACGTTGCTTCCGAAGCGTTTGCGATCTCGATGTTTGTCGAAGCTGAGGTTATAGTGCCACCCGCCGCGTTTTTGATGGTGCTCGTGACCGTGACTTTCCCTGGCCCACGCGACTTGTTAACGACAGTTCCGCGAATGCGCACCTTGCCGGATGTTTCGCTAAGTTCGGGCGTTGTTATCTGAACGCCGGGCGAGGCGTGATCGTCGATTTTGAAATGCGTTTCATCAACTGCGATCAGCCACACGTCGCGATAGATGCCGCCGTACATGTTGAAATCGCCGGAAAGCGGCGGGATGTCCTTATTAAGGCTGTTATCGACGCGGACGGCGAAAAAATTGGGCTTTGTGAGCGTAATGTGCGGCGTAATGTCGTAAACAAAGGCCGAATACCCGCCGATATGTTTGCCGACGTGGTGCGTATTTACGTAAACATCGGCGACCTGATTCACGCCTTCGAAATAGAGATAAAGCCGCTTGTTCGCGAGGTCGGCACCGAGTTCGATATCACGGCGGTACCAACTAACGCCGCGTCGATATCCGGGCGTGTCGTCATCGACATCTTTGACGTTCCACGTGTGCGGAACTTTCACGTTCTGCCATTGGTCATCGAGGATGTCAGCGGATTCGGAACCGGGTTTGTCTTCAGGCAGGAATTTCCAGTCGGTGTTCAACGATCTGACGATGCGAACATTTTGTGAGCTTTGCGATAAAGCAGTCGCCGACAGTGCGATCAGAATGATCGAAATTAGAGTTATACAATTTCGATGGATCATCATGTAATTCGACAAGGAATATCTCTGGTATCCCAGTTGGAGACGGTCTCGGTTAGGCGGCGAAGCCGCCACAAGAAACTAGCCAGAGGTGAAACCTCTGGATAAGCCGCCATCCCCGCATGTCGCCCTGAAGGGGCGAAAGCTCAATGTTTGCGGGCGTCTGCCGCACCTTCAGTGCGGTTGGTTCCTAACACGTTTTCCCAGACGTTTCACGTCTGGCTAGGATCTCTAGGCCGCTCCACGGCCACTCAAAAGCTTTAGCTTCACAACCTCTGAACCCGCGAGCATAAAGGCTCCGGCCCCGTAGACTTCCCAGCTGTCGGCGTTGAAATTTCGACGCGGATCGGCTCCGATCGGTTGCGTCCAGCCGACCATGCCATTCGAATGAACGAGGCCGTTGAGACCGATCCACGCTTTTTTGACTGAGGGCAAGAACTTGGTGCGGTCGAGAACCTTGTTATTAATTCCCCAAGCCATCGCGTAGGTGTAGAATCCGGTTCCGCTTGCTTCACCGCCGGGATATGCTCCCGGATCGAGCAGGCTCGAACGCCACAGTCCGTCCGGCTGCTGCAGAGCGTGAACGCGGTCCATTATGTTTTTGAACTGCGTCATGTAAAAGCCGCGTGTCGGATGATCTTTCGGCAGGTCTTTGAGCAGACGCAAAAGGCCGCCAACGACCCAGCCATTGCCGCGGCTCCAGAAGATCTTCTGACCGTTAGCCTCGCGTTTTCCCTCGCCTTTAGCGTTGATCAGGAAGGACGCGTCGCGGGCGTAGAGTTTCTCCTGTTTGTCGTAGAGCCGGTCGTAAGTTTCCTTGAAAAGGCGGTCGTTCAGGTCGAGATATGACTTGTCGCCAGTTATCTTAGCAAGCTTAGCGAGCGTTGGCGGGGCCATGAAGATCGCGTCGCACCACCACCAGGTTATGCCGTGTTTTGCGACCTCATTTCCGGTTTCTTTTTTGATGCGTTCGACGACGTCGATCGTCGGCTGGAGCATCTTTTTATCTTTCTTGATGCGGTACATATCAAGATAGGTCTGGTTTATCACGATATCGTCAGCGTGGTCGAAACGCGGCCCGGGCTTCCATTCGTTCTTCTCGCCCATCTCCATCAGGGCGGCCCATATCTCGGGTGACTTTGTCGTCTCGTACGCCGCAAAAACGCCGGCGTAGAATGCCCCGTTGGTCCAATCCCAAAGCTTGTGCTTCGGATTGGCAAGCTGCCACTTCGCGACCGAGATCATTCTTGTCTCTATGTTCTTGCGCTTAAAGACATCGGAGGTTTGGCCGAAAGCTGGTAGAGCCGCAAGAATGCAGGCGAGGTAAGCGACAAAAATTCTTCGTTTCATAAACTGGCCCTTCATCGAAGCTGACAGATATCTAGCACGTTCATGTCGGTGTAGTCGAGATTCTCACCGCCCATCGCCCAGATGAACGCGTAGTTTCCCGTGCCGACGCCCATGTGGATCGACCATGGCGGCGAGACGACGGCCTGATCGTCGTCGATCACAATGTGCCGCATGTCCTCGGGCTGACCCATGAAATGCATTACGCGCTGTTTTTCCTTAAGATCAAAATAGAAATAGACCTCAGACCGGCGATCATGCAGGTGCGGCGGACAGGTGTTCCAGACGCTGCCGGGTTTGAGCACGGTCAGCCCGAGCAAAAGCTGCGAGGACTGGCACGTGGCGGGTACAACGTACTGATAGACAGTACGTTCGTTCGCCGTTTCGGTCGAACCGAGTTCGAGCGGAACGGCGTTCTCGATGGAAATATGCTTGACCTCAAAACGAGCGTGTGCCGGCGTAGATGTTAAGTAGAATCGCGTCGGATCATCGAGTTCAGCGGATTCGAACGAAACGCTCTCGGTCCCCATCGGAATGTAAAGGCCGTCTTTCGGAACAAGTTCGAACCGCTCGCCGTCAACTGTGACCGAGCCCTGTGATTCGCCGACGTTGATGACACCGAGTTCGCGGCGTTCGAGAAATGGTTTGCCGTTAGCAGATGCGGGTTCGGTTTGAAGCGGCAGCGCGATCGGGGACCCGAGCGGAGAAACGCCGCCGATGACGAAACGCTCGTAATGCAGATAATTCAGACGGATCTGGCCGTCTTCGAACAGGTCATCGATCAGATACCGTTCGATCAGGTCTTGATTGCTCGACCCGGCCATCGACTTCGGATCGGTTGCGTAATAGGTTTTGTTAAACATAATAAGAAAATTCGGATATCGATCGCTGACTGCAATGCGAAAGCCCGCGCGTTAGCAAGGGCGAAATATCCAACTGGCAAATACGCCCTTGCTTACACGCGGGCATTATAAACAAAACGGTTAGGTTAAAAAGTCTTCGCGGATCGGCGAGAAGATGTCGATCAGCACCACCTCTTCGTCCATCATCGTCGCTCCATGCAGGTTATGCGGCGGAAAATGGAGCACATCGCCGGCTGAGACGATCGTTTCGACCCCGTCGATGAAGAAGCGTACTTTTCCTTTCGCGACGAGCGTCATCTGTTCGTGGGGATGTGTGTGCTGCGGCGTTTCGAGAAACGGTTCGAACGTAAAGCGGCAGATCATCACGTTTTCGCCAACGATCATTTGGCGTTTGATGCCGGGTGACGGTTCGGTTACGGGAACTTTATCCCAATCAGTTACAAGTGCCGATAGCTTAACTTCGTTTGCGATCATAAAATTAGTATTTATAACGTGGCCTTTATTTTGGTTCGATCGTCAGTTCCCAAGAGAGCTTTTCACCCGCCGCAAGGCGGAAACTGCCTTTTTCTGCAACAAGATGGATCGGGATCGCCCCGAGAACCCCTTTGCCGAGTTTACCGTCACCGGCTGCGAAAATGCGAATCTCAGCCGACCCATTTATCTCGAACGTCACCGCGACAGAACCATCGCGGCCGCTGAGATGGAAAGTTCGGGTGGTCGCCGTTCTGTTCTCCGTAACGCTCGTTGCCGTCGACGGGAACGCGAACTGCCACTTTTTAATCTCGACATCTTTAAGGGCCGTCACCGTTTCTCGCCGAATGACCCTTCCGTTTTTGACAACGTAGTCAACTTCGCTCTTCAGGCCATTGGCGAATCGGTCACCCGACTTGCTGCCTATTTGTGCCCAATTCTGGGTTGAGAAACTTACCCCGCGGCCATTTGGGGCGGGTACGATCAAGTCGGCACCGTCGGCTGCCGCATAGGTTTTACCGTCGGCGAGCGTTATGAACGGCACCATCGAAGGGTAGACTTCCTCCACCGGAGCTGAGAATCCTGCAAGCCCATGCGGGGCGGGAAGATAATCTGCGATCGCCGGCTTCGTACCGACGGTGATAGGCAGAGTAAATCTTAATTTCCCCCCGCGAAATACCCAGACACCTTCCTGCTTACCATTAGCCTTTGTGTAGAACTCGAAGCGAGCCGCGTTTGGCAGTGTCGGTTTGGCAGGGAAGCTTGTGATGTTTTCCTTTTCTAGAACGGCGACCAGTTCGGCGTGAGCCATGATCATCTTCCCAAATGATGTTCCCGTTTGCTGCCACTCGCGATTTGGGTTTATGTACGAATAATTTCCACGACCATACGCGAAGACGCGAAACATGTGCGTGTTGTCATCGTAATCCGCCCTTATCCATCGCCACGCCTGATTATAGAGAGCTGCAAGCTCAGCGATCGGAGCAGGGCGAAACTCGGGATGCTTCGCGGCAAAGGCGACAAATTCGAGCGTGTCGAGATAGCTGACCAGCCCCTGACTGCGGCCCCAGTTGTAGCCGTAGCCTTCTGGAGAGACGATGTCCCACCAGAGTTTGTATTGAGTTCGCAGCGAAGGTTTGAGCTTATCGAGAATGTCCGTCCTGCCCGCGATCTCAGCCGCGTCCCAGCAAAATCTCGCGTATTCGTGAGAATAGCGATCATATCGGCCCGTCGGCGGATTGTCGTCGGCGTAGATCGCTCCGTCGGTGAACTGCTTCGCGGCACTTTCGACAACGGAATCGAGGAACGCCTTATCCTTAAGCACGCCCATTTGATAGCTCATCGCCGCGACGCGTGCCGCAACACCGAGGTAGTTTTCGGGCAGGTTGATCACTCGCCGAGTTTTCGGGTCATAGAATCGACTCGGGTCGAGTAGCGACTGCCATTCTTTCCGCTCCGCGTCGGACATGCTCTGCCATACGGCGTTTCGAGAAAGGTCTGTACCGTAGTGCCGCAGTGCGAGTGTCGAGTAGAGCTGAGAAAACGCTTTGCCGCCCTGACGCGATTCGATCAGCCCGATCTCGGCGATAGCTCGGGCCGTGTCTTTGCCGGCGAGGTTGCGAGTTCCACCGACATCAGCCTGTGCTGCGAGAGCCCGAGCGAAACTACCCCATGAAAAATCCCCGACCGTCAATGCCGAGAAGACCCGATCAGGCGGCGGCTGGAGCGTTTTGATGTTGCCAAAATGAGCGGCTACTTCCTTGGCAAGAAAGTCCCGGCCTTCGCTCGCAAAAGTTTTCGTCGATACTTCGTTCGACTGGGCTAGACCAGTCGGCGTCGCAATACCGAGTAAAGCCGCCAAAACAGCCATCACTACGAACCGGGATATTTTGTTAGATCTGGTCATTTGGAGCACAAAAATGGACTAGAGTTCGTTTAGGAGATAAGACATTTCCGAACGAACTCTAGACCATTAACTGACATTAAAACGTTAACCGAGCACCAAACTGAAGCCGACGCATGTCCTTGGCACTTGTAATGCGGCCGAAGTTGCCGGGGGAAGCAGGATTTGCGGGGGCCGCAGAATTTGGCTGGTCTAAGTTTACCGTGTTAAAGATATTGGTTCCTTCAGCACGGAGTCGTACTTTGATCCGTTCACCGAAACGGAAATCCCTCGAGAGGCCGAGATCAACTGCTCGGAAGCCCGGTCCGTCGAGGAAGTTGCGTGGGGAGTTGCCTTCAGTCGCGACGCCTGTGACGATAGGATTTCTCGCGAACGCCGCGATATTGAACCATTGGTCTGCCGTCGGATTGCTAATATCAGGGTCGCCGATCAGTTGAGCACGGTCGGTGGCTACGCCGTCCAGATTGGCATCGACGTTGCCGTTAGTGACAGTGAAAGGCCTTCCGCTGCGGAGTTTAATGATCGGCGAAAGGCTCCAGCCATTTATGATCCCGCGCAGAATTTTGTTCTCGCCCTTATAAAAATCCGGTTGGAAATTCATGCTCATGCTGAAAACGTGGCGTTGATCGGTATCGGCTCGTCCTTTGTCAAGGAAAAGCTTGCTGTAGTTCTGTGCCAAGCCCTGTGTCGTGTTGTTATGGAGCTGCACGCTGCTGAGCGTTTTGCTGAAAGTGTAATAGCCGTTTAACGAAAGCTTTTCCGAAAACCGCATCGCCCCTGTTAGCTGAAGGCCGTGATACGAGGCCTCCTGGTCAGAGTCAAGAATGAGCACCGCACCGAGTGCCGGATTTGGTCTTCGAGACAGGATATTTGCGCCAGCTGCGGTCGCAGTAGCGTTTACCACCGGATAATTAACGTCACGCCCGAACGGAAGCCCGCTGCTCTGTGTTCCTACGTATGCAGCCCCCAACGTAAGGTCTTTTGTGATCTGGCGCTGTAGGGAAAAGTTCATTTGAACGGTCCGGGGCCAGGAGAAGTCGGTGGCTACGGCGAAGGCTCCGCCTCCTGTCACAAACGTGCCGTTGTAAGGGAATGGCGGGCCGCCAACAAAAGCGTTGTATGGATTGCTGAGCGAAGCTCCTAGTGGCTGAAGAGTGGTCGCGTTCGCGCGTCGATTGGTATTGCTAAAGGTCAATCTCGTGGAGAATGGTTGTGTATTGGTCTGCGTGTTCCACTCATTGCCCGAGATGCTGCCGTAAAAAAGTCCGACTGCTGCTCGGAGCGATGTTTTTCCGTCGCCAAACGGATCCCACGCAAAACCGAAGCGTGGCGAAAAGTGTGAATAGCTGACAGGTATACCGCCGCGTTCAACGCCTTCGTCACCAAAGAACTGGAGTCCAACGGGGGCAATGGGGTTAACGATCGATTGCTTTCCGGGGATGTAGTTGGCGACGCGATTATAAGGATCGGTCGGCGGCGTTTGCACGTCCCATCGGAGTCCAAGATTCAGGGTTAGACCCGGACTTACACGATAATCATCTTGAACGAAGAGGGCCGTGTACCAGGTGTTGGTATATGCAGTCACAGGTGAATCCTGCGATACCGCACTCGGGATACCGATCAGAAAATCCGCAAATCCATTTCCGGTTGACGTATTGTTAAAGGTAAACACGCCATAATTGTTCAGGAGAGTTTCCTGAATGTCCTTATTAAGCGAAACTTCTCCGCCCACTTTTAGCGAGTGTCTGCCGACGTTCCAACTGAGCACGTCACGGAGCGAGTAGAGATTAGTACCAGCGACAGGTCCGCCGATGGCATTTGTGAGTGAGAAGTAGCCTGTAACGTTGATCTGAGGCAGTGACGGTGCGCCTTGCGGGAAGAACGATGAACCCAGATCACGAAGCGAGGTATCCGGAACGTTTAGCCGTCCGCCAAAATTGCGGCCATACGTCGCCCATATTTGGTTGACCTTATCCGGGCCGATGACCCAAACGTCACTGACGTTGAAATTGTGCTGGCGCCATTTGAAGTTCTGAGTTGCCCACGGAAGGTTCCCGCTTCCCGGGAAGACCGTTGTCTCACCGGCAGTTGTGAAGTACGAAATGGTCAAACGATGAGGCTCGTTTATCTGGTGGTCGAGCTTGACGAGGAACTCGTCAGTGTCAAACGGGATAGGTACGTTGCCTTGCCAGCGGTTGCCCGGGAGGTTGGCCGTTGGAATGTAATCAGCAATTATTCGAGCGGCAACCGGATCTATCCGGTTTGCACAGATCACACCAACCACTCCGTTGCATGAAAACGGGGTCGCATTCGCCAGGGTTGTTCCGGTCGCAGGGTCTCGCGGTTGGCTCGCTGATGATCTGAAATCTCCTGCCCGCTCAAGCGCAGTCGGTACGATCGCACCGGACAAAAACCTGTTTGTCTGCTGCCGAAGCCCGGAATAGGAGCCGAAGAAAAATGTTCTGTCCGTCTTGATCGGGCCACCGATCGTACCGCCAAACTGGTTACGCTTATATGGTGGCCTTTCCAAGAGCGATCCCCATTCATTCGCGTTGAAGACATCATCACGGATGAATTCGTAAATTGATCCACGGAATTTGTTGGTGCCAGATTTAGTCAGTACGTTAATGATCCCGGCTGCAAACCGTCCATATTCGGCGTTGTAGGCATTTGTTTGTACGCGAAACTCTTGAATTGCGTCCGGATTCGGAGCACTGTTGCCCGTATTGCGGAGATTCGTCATGTTCGTTCCGCCGTCAAGGTAGTAGTTCACCGAGCCCGTACCGCCATCGGTGCCGCCGTTGATCAAAGTTCGCTGTTCCGGGAAACCCAGGCTCAGATTGCTCGTGTTGGCAGACGCTGTCGCGACCCCGCTGCTGTTCGATTGGACGCCGGGCGTCAGATCGAGCAGGGCGTAGAGATTTCGTTCAACCAGCGGAAGATTTTCGATCTCCTGTGTTTGGATCGTACGACCGAGCTCGGCAGATGTAGTATTCACCGCATTGGTGTCGCTTGTGATCGTAACCGACTCAGTGACCGAACCAACCTCAAGTGCTACGTCTATCTTGGCGGTGTCATTGACCTGCAAAACGATGTCGCCGCGGAAAGCTTTCTTGAATCCGGACGATGCAGCAACCTCGACCGAATACTTGCCAACGGGCAGGAAATCTATCCTGTAGCTGCCGTCCTGGCCCGTGACGACGGTACGAGTAAGGCCGGTATCGACATTTCGGGCGGTTACGCTGGCTGCGGGAACCGGGGCACCGCTCGGGTCCGCGATGTTTCCGACCATCGTTGCCGTCGTGATCTGGGCGGGGGCTGTCACCGAAATTGTGAGCACCATCGCGAGTAGGGAAGCCGTCAAAATAGACCGCGATAGAACAATTGACTGTAATCTGCTGGTTAACCGTTTCATTTCTTACTTCTCTCCTTGTGAATCTGGGTCTTTAGTAAATAACTTCCCCTTGATCGGCTTAAGCAACTTTTGGTGCCGCAAAAGCCGGTGCAGTGACCAAAGCCGCCGCTCCTCTCAGGCGCGGGTATTCGCTTGCCGGTACTATCGTGACCGCTACGCGGCCGAGATCGGCCGTAAGAGTTCGTTCGCGAATAGCCTCGCGAACATGCGGTTCGATTAGGTCCCACGCTTCCGTGATCTCACCGCCAATATAGATCTGCATCGGGTCGATTGCGTTGATTATGGATGCGAGCCCGAGGCCGAGGTAGCGAGCGGTCGAATTCAGAGCAGTTAGAGCCTTGCTGTCGTTACCGCGGGCACGAATGATCAGGTCTTCGACCGTGAAATTAGCGACATCCAATGATTGCGGCCGCGATGAACCGGCCTCGCGTCCAAAATACCGCGTCAAAGTCGCGATGTTCGAAATATAGGCTTCCCAGCATCCGCTCGCTCCGCACGCACATCGGGGGCCGTCCACGCTGATCGGAATGTGCCCGAATTCGCCCGCTGTATTGTGACGTCCGCGAACAACCTCGCCATTGATCACAACTCCCACGCCAACTCCGTCTGAAACACTGACGAAGACGATGTCGTTGTGTGCAATGCCGTCATCGTGGGTCTTCCAAAGCTGCGATAAAGCACAGGCCTTGCCTGAGTTTTCAAGGTGGATCGCGATACCGGGGAATTCACGTTCTAAGGGCTCGAGCAGCTTTACATTCTTCCAACCGAGGGTTGGCGAGTTGAGTACCGTTCCATTCGCACGGTCCAGCAACCCGGGCACGACTACGCCGATCCCGACGATCGCAGCGTTCTCGGCAAGATCCTTTACAAAATGCCGAACATTCTCGCCGAGTGACGCGATAAATCTGTCAGGTTCCCGAAACGTTGGGAATGAAACTACCTGGCCGATCTGTCTGCCGATCGAATCGGTGACCATCATGTATATTCGGGTGGCCCGAATATCGAGTGCAACGGCGATGCCTTGATGCGAGTTTAGATAAAGGTGCGTTGGTTTGCGGCCACGTACGCGTTGGCTGCCGGCATCGCCCTCGCGAATGAGCTTTTCCTCGAGCAATTCGTTGACGAGGAAGGTCACATTCGCTCGGTTCGTCTCCATTAATCGAGATAGGTCTGCTCGCGAGACGGGCTGATGCGTGCCAATGAGCGTCAAGGCTATCTGCTTGTTGATACCTCTTGATGTTCCGCGCTTGGCTAGCTTAAAATCTTTTGGATTGATCCTTCGCATCTGGTGTTAAATGCTTTAACAAAATACTCGCTCTAAGCTGCTGCGGGCGGTCCGCCGGTGCATGAACAGCATAGAAATGCCGCTAATACACGGGCATAGTGATCAGAGAATGCTTCTTTTGTTAGAACTTTAAACATATTACATCGAATTGAGATTACGTCAAGCGAAAATTCGTAAATTTGTTAAAAAGTTACGAGAAATACGATATGTAGGTAGTTTCGAAGGGACGGGGCGCATCTCTAGAGGATACTGGGAAAGGGGGGCGGAAGAGATCGGCATTTTGGGGAGAAGATTGGTCAGACCAATTATGGCGCATAAAAAAAGAGGCGGTCAGGCCGCCTCGTAAGAGCTTATTAATTGATCCGTCTAGACTTTTCGACCGCGTACTAATTGCAGCACGAGAACGATAACTGCGACCACCAATAAGATATGGACAAACTGTCCCAAAGCGGCGCCTGCGACGCCGAAGCCCAAAGCCCAAAGTACTAAAAGAATTATAAAAATAGTCCAAAGCATAAGTTAATCCTCCAAAATGTCAATTCGAATTTGCTATCGATGCCGGGCTTTTGACCTCGCCATCGCTAGCTGCCTTCGAGAAAAAAACTACGAATAAAATGACTGCTACGAGTATGAAGCCACCGATGGACCAAATTGCCCAGTTAGTACCTCGGAAAGCTTTCGCCTCTGTTTCCGGAACGACCACATCTTGGCCGTCCACGCTAATTACATCCTTTGCCATGATCGTCTCCATTGAAAAAATTGACGGGGAAATCCGTGCGAACATTTTTGGTGTGGATGTTCAAGGTGTGTTCGGCTTTCCCCGCCATGGTTCAGGTCTATCCTAACCTGTCCCAAGCCATCGGTTCGGTGCGACGGCTAACAAAGTGTTCGTTTAGGCGAGACTGAGTTCGGCGTAGCAGGTGCATGCCGATTTTTTCACCCGTTCACGGCTTATGATCGAGATACCGCCTCGCGAGTAGTTAATAAGTTTCTGTTCCCGCAGTTCCTGCGCGATGCACGTTACGCTCGGTCGATATACGCCGAGAGTACGAGCGATCTGCTCATGGGTCAGCGTCAATTTGCTGTGACCGCAGCGATCCTGAACCATCAGAAGCCACGTGCAGAGCCTTTCCTTGACTGAGTGATACATGTTGCAGATCGCCTTTTGCGAGATCTGTCTGATGTACTGGTCAAGGAACACATTGAGCCCGGTACGCATTTTTTCGTTGGTCTTCAGCAGACGTGCAAAAGTCGCAGAATCTATCCGTTTCGCTATTCCTGCCTGGGAAACCTGTGTGCAGCTCATCGCAGTGGATGAACCCGACAAGACCGACGATAGGCCGACCGCCCCCTCGTTGCCGGTAACCGCGATCTCAACCATCCGGCCGTCTTCTAACGTCTTGAATTCCGAAAGGACCGCAGTGATCGGAAAATAAATGTAATCGATCCGGTCGCCTTCCTGGTTCAAGAACTCTTCTTTCTTGAGCGTGACCGTTCTGAGAGCCGGTGCGAGAAGATTCTTGACCTCGGGCGACAGTGCCTCGATGATGAGGTTGGCCGATGTTGGGGCGACTCTCTCTTTGATACGAGGCAAACGGGAAACTGTCGAACCGTACCCATCGTAGTGTTCGTAACGGTCGAAATCGTTCGAAATGCTGTCTCTGAAATCCATCTTGATCTCCCCCTGTATGTTTTGCTTTTAAGTCGAAATGCCGCGAAAGGAATTTCGTTCAAAGCGGCAAGGAACCGCCCCGGTTCCTTGCCGTTCCCCCTTGAAAGAATCGGATAGGCGACCCCTTTTCGTTCGCCGCTCCATCACATCGCGACCACAAAGCCTATCCGATGTTCTAAGTATGAAGGTGTTGAGGAACCGGGAAAATAGGGGAGTTGGACAAAATCACTAGGGGAAAACCCTTAGACGGGTTCAATTATCCTGCAGCCAGTTTTGGAGGATCGCGTACTTTACAATGTCGATCCGGCTTGTAATGCCGAGCTTACGCATCGCGTTCGCTTTATGGGCTTCTATGGTCTTGACGCTTAGATCCAGCTTGCCGCCGATCTCCTTGTTACTGTACCCGAAGGCTATCAGCCGTAAGACCTCGGACTCGCGGTCGGAGAGCTCGCCCTTGGTTTCGCCCCGAAGGGATGATGTTCGACTGACATAGCCGCCCATTACTTTCCGGGTGAGACTCGGATCTAGATAGGCGTTTCCTGCAGCAATGGTGCGTATCGCTGTTATTAGTTCTGTTGGGGCGCTTTGTTTAAGGACGTACCCGTTGGCTCCGGCACCGAGCAGCTGCTGCAGATAGCCGTCGTCGGTGTGTCGGGTGAGGATAAGTATCTTGAGTTTCGGGATCGCCGCACGCAGTCGTTTGGTTGCTAGCAAACCGTTCAGGCTCGGCATTGAAATGTCCATCAAAAGCAGGTCCGGAGCCATTTCAGCCGTTTTGCTCACAGCCTCGTCACCGTTACCGGCTTCGCCGATGACCTCCATGTCGGGCTGCGAATTTACGAGCAGCTTTACCCCTTCGCGTACCGTCTGATGATCTTCCGCGATCAATATTCTAAGTTTCCCGCCCATACACTCAATCGCTGATCGGCACCCTCACGAAAATGGTCGTCCCGCGGCCCGGGGCTGACTCGATCTCGAGTTCCCCCTTAGCGAGTGAGGCTCTTTCGCGCATTCCGACTAAACCTAAACCGCCCTCGGCGTCTGACAAACGCTGAACGTTCGTCGAAAATCCCTTTCCATTATCCTCAATGATCAATACCACCTCCGAATCGCGCCTTTCGAGCATAACCGTAACAAAAGTCGCCTCGGCGTGCTTTACAACATTATTCAAAGCTTCCTGCGCGATGCGGTAAAGGTGAGTCTCTGTTTCGCGATCAAGACGGGCCTTTACAAGCTCTGACGCGTGAAATTCTGCCGGTAGTTCATAATGACGCGACCACTCTTGAACGAACGCCCCGACTGCGTCGACCAGCCCAAGATCGTCGAGAGCTGTCGGTCTCAGTTCCCAGGCAAGAAAACTAACCTCGCCGTCGAGCGATTCAGCGATCTGTTGAAGCCTGTCAACGCGGGAACGGATCTCGTCATGACCGGTCGAGAGTTCTTTAAGCGAAGCGATCTTCAACCGTAAAGCCGTCAGGCTCTGGCCGAGCTGGTCATGAATATCGCGGGCGATCCGACGCCTTTCAACTTCCTGACTTGCGACGAGCCTGCCGAGTAATTCGATCTTCTGCCTCTCGGCCACCTCGCGTTCGTCCATCTGCCTGATCAGTTCGAGGTTAGCCTCGGCCAATTCCCGCGTTCGTTCCTTGACCCTGACCTCAAGTTCGTCATGAGCCCGCTGCAATTCTTCCGCTCTCCGCTGCTTTTCTGTTAGGTCCGAAGCGATGTTTGCATAGCCCGTGAGTTCGTCGCCCAGATAAAGCGGCATCATTACGCCGCTTGCGTAGAACCGCGTCCCGTCCTTGCGCAAGTGCCACCTGTCGTCCGAAGCACGCCCTTTCTGACGAGCAACTTTCATTTGCAATTGCGGTACGCCGCGATCGATGTCTTCCTGGGTAAAGACAATATCCGATGACTGGCCGATGATCTCGTCGGCCGCATGTCCGAAAATGAGTTCAGCCCCGGTGTTCCAACTGTCGACGATGCCGTTCTTATCCACCGAAAAGATAGCGTAATCGGTGACATTCTCGACCATCAAAGCCATTCGTTCTTCAGTGGAACGCAACAGGTCTTCCGATCGTTTCAGCCGGGTCAGGTCGTTGGTTAGTCCGTAGTAACCGTAAACAGTTCCGTCGACGCCGATGTCGGGCATATACGAAACATGAACGTATCGCGGGCCAACGGCTTTGTAGTTCAGCCAGGTCTCAAACGATACCGGCTCACCTGCCAGAGCCTCGTCGATCTTCGGTTTGATCCGGCGATAGGCTGGCATCCCGAAAACCTCGCGGACGCGTTTTCCTACAAGCTGGTCGGCCGGTATTCCAAACCACTCATTGAACTGCTGATTAACGAATCTATATCGCTCATTGCTGTCGACGTATGAGATGAGGGCAGGGACCGCGTTGGTGACAAGTCGCAGTTGGTTCTCGCTGAGCCTGATGCGCTCTTCCGTATCTTTTCTTTCCGTTATATCGAGGTTGACCCCATACATCCGGAGGGCGTGGCCATTTTCGTCGCGGACGATCTTCGCGATCGCCTCGAGCCATCGGACTTTTCCGTCTTTCTTTATTATCCTAAATTCGGCGTGCAATCGATCCTCTCGCGATGCAAGAGCTTCGCGGATGCTAATATCCACTCTCTCGCGATCGCTTGGGTGCAGGCTCGAGAGCCAGGATTCGTGATCCGGCACGTTCCCCGTAGGAGATGAATCGTAAAAGAGCCACATCGTTTCAGACCAATAAGTCTTGCCTGATGCGGCGTCCCAGTCCCAAATGCCGACGCGGCCCGCCTCTTGCGCCAGTTTTCGGCGCTCTTCCGATTCACGAAGGTCCTCCTCGTAACGTTTTCGTTCGCTGATGTCGCGGACGATCGCGAGGATCAAGCGTCCATCGCCGAAGTCTGCCCCGTTGGCATTAACGTCGACCGGAAAAACAGTTCCATCCTTCTTAACATGCAGCGTCTCGAAATGAATGCCTTCTGTGTACGCCTTTTCGAACTGGGTTTCAAACTGCTCAAGCGTTGTGAAGTGCCGGATGTCCGGAAGGCTCATCGTGAGAAATTCTTCACGCGAATAGCCGTACAGATCGATCGCCGCCTGATTTACCTCGACAAAGCGATAGTCAGGGGAGAGAAACCAGATAACATCGCGCGACCGCTCGGAAAGAAGCCGGTAACGCTGTAGGATCGCTTCGTTCTTCTTCCGCTCGACAATCGCCGACTGGTCCGGAGTAGGATCCTGATCATCTATTTGTCTTTCTCGATCCATCGATTATTTTTCACCAGATCGCAACGAAAAAGATGCTCTCCACGAGAGAGCATCACAAAATGCACCGAGGTGCCAGTATGAAAAGGAAACTATGAGTCTTCTTCATACTATGCCGAGCCGTGAGCGAAGTCTGTACGCTAGAATACCTTAACGAATTATCTCCGGCAGCTCGGGCAGTTTCCGATCTCAAAAACCCTCACATCCAGATACTGCTCGCTGATACTCCCAACGTGTTCATCGCAGAGATTGCGATGAAGTACGGTATAATTTTGGTCCGGGGCCGGCAATATGTCATGGATTCCAAATGTCCGGTTGCCGAATCGAACATGCTTTGTTGCCGGAGCTTCGCATCGACTCCAACTGCATCTGATATCGTGGTGGGTATGCATTTGCGATTTCTAGTCAGAAGTTAACACTTTGAAAGACGCTCAAGCAAGGAAAAACAGCGTTTCAGAACAAAGGAAAAGGCCGTTAAGGTGACGGCCAGTTGATAAAGAAAAAAATTGTGGTGGCCAGAGACGGGGTCGAACCGCCGACACGCGGATTTTCAATCCGCTGCTCTACCAACTGAGCTATCTGGCCATTGCATCTAACTCGAGGTTGGACGCGAATTTGTAAGTGTAATTAAGCAAGGTAATTCTGTCAAATGTTGGTAACATTTGACTGCCAATTTTCACTATGTCAAAGATCTCTACTTTCGCAATTATCGTCTCTACGTCGGCCTTTGTGGCAGCATGCGGCGGCACGTCGACTACAGATAATCGGCCGAACAGCAATGCCGTCGCCAATCGAGCTTCGAATACCACGACGTCTCCAGGCGTACCGCCGACCGCGACTCCGGCGGTGAACGTTGCTCCAACCGCGACGCCGGCAAGGACGCAGGTTCCTGCGGCAAATACGAATTCGTCCCCGGCCGCGGAAAGGCCGCGTATTGTAGAGGAAAAGAAGTCCGCCAGGGCTACCGCTCCTTCAACCGAGATCCCGTCTGATGACGAGATGCGAAAGGCATTCGCGAGGCCTGTCACGAAAGATGAAGTAAACGATAGCTCGATGATGAGGTCCACGCCTATGATGAAGTCAAAACCGGGCGAGACAATGCGGCCGAAGTCGGACAATACCCAGATGACAAAATCTACCCGCAAACTCGGCGGCAAGCCTCTCTAAACGCTGTTCGAGCGGACGTTTTCAGTCACGTCCGCTCGCCCGATATCTCAATTTTTCACTGTCTACGAAGCCGCGGCTGCTTCTGATTTTTCATCAGGAAATCCTAATTCCGTTTTCACATCTGCCTCGATCCGTTCGAGCAGGTCGAGGTTTGATTTCAGCATATTCTTGACGTTGTCGCGGCCCTGGCCGAGGCGTTCGCCTTTATACGAGAACCACGCGCCTGATTTATCCACAATGTTGTGGTTTACCGCCAGATCGAGCAGATCGCCAGTTCGCGAGATGCCTTCGCCGTACATGATGTCGAACTCCGACTCGCGAAACGGCGGAGCACATTTGTTCTTAACGACCTTTACGCGGGTACGGTTGCCGACGACCTTGTCGCCGTCCTTGATAGCACCGATGCGGCGAATGTCCAGACGAAGACTGGCGTAAAATTTCAAAGCTTTACCGCCCGTCGTCGTCTCAGGTGAGCCGAAGAACACGCCGATCTTTTCGCGAAGCTGGTTAATAAATATAAAGCAGGTATTCGAACTCGAAACGATCGCCGTGATCTTTCTCAAAGCCTGCGACATCAATCTGGCCTGAAGGCCTGGCAGCGAATCGCCCATCTCGCCGTCGAGTTCAGCCCTCGGCACAAGAGCAGCGACCGAATCGATGACGATCACATCGACACTATTGGAACGAACCAGCGTTTCGGCGATCTCAAGTGCCTGCTCTCCGGAATCCGGCTGCGAGATGAGCATGTCGTCGATGTTGACGCCTAGCTTTTGAGCATATTCGGGGTCCATCGCGTGCTCGGCGTCGATATATGCACAAACGCCGCCGGTCTTCTGTGCCGAGGCAACAACGGTCAACGCGAGTGTCGTCTTACCCGAGCTTTCAGGCCCGTAAACCTCAACGATCCTGCCGCGAGGAAAGCCGCCAACGCCGATGGCCGCGTCGAGGCTCAGACAGTTTGTCGAGATCGCCCCAAAATCCTGCCGGGGCCGGTCACCGAGTTTCATTATCGACCCTTTGCCAAACTTCTTCTCGATCTGAGCCAATGCCGACTCGATAGCTTTACTTTTATCACTGCTCATTTGCTGTTAATTCTCCCCATCCAAGTGTTTTCAAAATTCTCCATGAACCAACTACAAATCTAACACATATGCCACCGCGTTTCACAAATAAAACAACCAGATTCCCGGAAAAAGACAAGAAATCACGAAAAAAATCGTCGAAAGATTGAAATTTGACCCAATAGTAGATGAGTTTCGTCAAAATAGCAATCGCCTACCGCATCATCCAAACCACGCAAGAAAGTCGATCAAAACGAAAAGCTCGTCGAAAAGCTCATTCTCCGTGGATTGCTGGGGCGGAATTCACCGTCGAAGCTGGAACTAGAGATGGTTTGGAGGAAATTGGGAGACGACATGTTGCCGATGGGGTTTCCTTTGTTGTTTTTGTTGAAGATGTTGTTGATCCAGATGCCGAAGTTCAGGCGTTGCCGTGGAGTGTTTTTGTTGGCTGAGTCCTTATTGAACCCGAACGTTTTTGAGAGCGAGATGTTGACCTCGGCACCGCCGGGACCGCGTGCGAGGTTTCGGGGGATGATGTTATCGCCAGGCAATGGGTTTGGGTCGAGCAGGCCGTATTCGGTTTGAATCAGGCCGGGCTTGGTCGGATCTGAGGCGAAGGCCGGACGTTCGGTGTAGATGCCGTCACGGTTTGTATCGCGGCCGGTAGTGATGTTGAAACGGGAACCCGTTCGCAGGTTGAAATCACCGCGGATCGAGATCATCTTCGGCAAGGTGATGAAAAAATAGCCGAAAACAGTGTGAACGCCATCTGTCGGTGCTTTCCCCCATTCGCGACTGAAATCGTACGGGTCGAGCGGCGAACCGCTGCCGGTTACGACGTCGTTGCGAATCTTTGCGAAACTGTAGTGAAAGCTGATATTTGCGGGTTTGCCGAAGAACTTTATGATCGGCGGCAGGTTCGCTGAGAGGAAGAATCGATCGGACTCGCCGCGGCCCTCAGATCGGGTTTCGTAGATGTTTCGCGAATTGCCGAACGGATATACCGGCGGAGCGGTCGAGCCCGGTGCGGCGGCGAGTGGGGCATTGATGTTTCGCGTCAGGATCGATCGCGAATTCTGAATACGCGTGTATCCGGCATTTACTGACAATCCTTGCCACAGATTTTTTGCGATGTTGATGTTGAACATCGTATACAAAGGAGTTCGCAGTTCGTCGTCGATCAGCCGTAGACTGCGAAGCGTCGCTCCTTGCTGCAATTCAGAAACCGACGGGGCCGCAGGAAAACGGTCGAGGATCGCCGGATCTGTTATGAAATAGAACGCACGATCGGGCGAATTTGCCTGAAGCTCGTTGAGAGAGTAGTTAACGCCAAAACGGTTGTAAAACGCACCGTTACCGACCGTAACGCGCGGCAGCGTTGTTTCGGGCTTTTGCTTTGGTTTTGTTTTTGGTGCCCAAGTGAAACCGAATCGCGGGGCGAAATTTGTACGGTTCTCGATGTTTGTCTGATTCTCCCACCGCAGCCCAAAGCTCACACCCATCGTTTCGTTCAGGCTGAAATTGTTCTGCTGATAGAGAGCGTAGTCGTATTGGCCAACGCCGATCTCCGGCACGCCGCCTGAGATCGTAAATTGATCAGCTCCGCCGCCAAGCGTTCGGATCTGAGCGCTGGAAAAGCCGAGGGTTCTCAACAGGAGCGTTCGTCGGTAGCTTTCGAGGCTGGTGATCTGGGTTGTGACGATATTGCCTTGGGGATCCAGTACCGGCTGAAAATTTGCATCCAGTACTGGAGCCGTCCGGCCGCTGAACGTGTAGGTGCCGCCGAAATTGGTACGCGAAACCTCGTCGATCCGATAACCGCGAAACATTCCGCCAAAAGAAATGTTGAGCCGTCCAAATTTCCGGGTCACATCGTTGTAGATCTCAAACCGTTTGGTTGTGGCTTCCTGGTCCGATGGCGACGCTCCTCCGAGAAAGGCTTCACTTACGTTGATCGCGGTACCGGAAGTTCGGCCTATTGTCTGGTTTGAATCAATGAGGCCAGAGAAACGAAAAGTGTTAACGAAATCGGGATTGATGATGTAGGTCTCCGTGAACGCGAGAGACAGGTTGTAGTATTTGGTTTTGTTTGCGCGGCTCTCGAGCGTGAAACCGCCGAGATCGTTGTCCGAATTACCGTAGGAAAGACCGAGCTGAGCGACGAATTTGTGTTTCCTGTTCGGGTCCCAGTTCAGTACCAAATTGTTATAGCTCGAAAATCTGGGAGTATCGAACGATTCGCGAAAGTCGACGGGATCAAGGTTTTGGTCAAGGATCACGGCGTTTACGGCCGAACTTGTCTCGCTGTCGGTGTAGCTCGAATACAGCGTGACGGAAGCTTTTTTGCCGAGCGGAGCCGAAAATCCGTAGTTATAACTGCGAGACTGCGAAGGGACGCGACGGCCGATGAAAGGGTTAGCCGCATTGAATCGGGCATCGCTGAAGTTAAAACCAACCCAGCCGGTGATCTTCTTAACGTCACTGTTTGTGAATATCTGGATGCCGCCGCCGTAGGAGTATTCGAACTCAGCTGAGAAGACATTGCGGTTGATGCGAATGAGTTTGATATTTTCTTTGTTTGGAAGCGCTCCGCCGGGTATTCCGTTAACGGTTATCTGCATTTCTTCACCAGTGACCGTGGGGCCGGCGAGAGCTTGTAAGATGCGTCTTAGCTCGTCCGGGTCGGTCGGAAGGTTCTGGATCTCTTCTTCGCCAAGGTCGCGGACAGTTCCCGAAGTGGTCGGGTCAACGGCTTCGTTTTGTGACACATCGACATTGGTCACGATGTCAGCGAGTTCGAGTACGATATCGAGGCGTTTCGCTTCGCCGGACTTTAGTTCGACAGAGACATTTTTGTAAGGTTTGAAACCATCGACCGTGATCGTTAGCTCATATTTACCCGGCCTTAAATTTCGGTACGCCAGCACGCCGAGATCGCTCGAAACGGCAGTTTGCTTTAAAGATGCCGAAGTCAATTCCGACGACGCTCCGGCGACGATATTGCCATTGGGGTCGCTGACGCTCACTATTACCGACGCTGTTGCCTGAGCATTTGCAAGGCCGGCCGAAACGAGGACGATGAGAGAGATCGCTAGAAAATGGTGAAGCTTAGCCATAGTGGGACCATGTTAAGTAAAGAGAAAACGGTAAGCTGCCGCGTTTTGATCTGCAGAAGCCCCGCGTAAGCAAGGGCAAAACACGCTACCTAGCGGTACGCCCTTGCTTGTGCGCGGGCTTTTACACTGACGCGTGAAATTTTCGTAAAAATCAGAAAGAACGATCGATCATCTAATCGATGCCGTACGCTCGAAAATCGTTGCTGGACGGCACCTGTCAGATTTAACGACGACACCGTCGATTTGTTGCATTGTTTAGATAACAGGAGCCGTCAATACTCGTCTTCAAATTTGTTATGGATTTCCTCAAACTTCCGGGCCGTGTGGGTCGTAAATACTTGCACTAGGTGCTGTGAAACGGTTAGAGTTTGCCTACAAGGTATATGGGTGTTTTGGATTTTTCAGGCCAAACGTTGGACGGTAAGTATCACATCGAGCGTGAGCTTGGGCGTGGCGGCATGGGTACGGTCTATCTTGCCAACCATCTCGGTACCGAACGACCTGTAGCGGTCAAGATCATTTCGCCGGAGTTCATGCAACGGGGCGAGTTTGTCGAGCGGTTTCGGCGCGAGGCCCGGGCCGCAGGGCGTCTCCGGCACCCAAACGTCGTTAACGTGACCGATTTTGGCTTTGCCGATACCGATGAAGGCCAGGTCGCTTACCTCGTCATGGAATATCTCGATGGCTGTACGCTGGGCGAGATCCTGGACGAAGAAAAACATCTGCCCGTTGCCTGGACGCTCGATATTCTGGAACAGGTCTGCTCAGCCGTGCATGAGGCTCACAGCCAGGGCATCATCCATCGCGATCTCAAGCCCGACAATATCTGGCTCGAACCAAACCAACGCGGCGGTTACACGGTAAAGGTGCTGGATTTTGGTATCGCCAAACTCGAAGAGCATGACGACCTTCCTAATACCGAAGACTTTCCTGCGGTTTTCAAAACTTCTGTACCGACATATGTTTCGGGCAGGTCGACTACATTCGGCGGCGTCGATTCGGATTCAACGACCATCGATAGTGTCGGTAGCACGCAAGTTGTAGGGCCTGCAGCTCCGGCGAAGAAGAGTGAGCGTTCCACCTTCGCCTCGGAAGCGGGAACCATCCACCTCGCTCCGGTCGACACAGAAGGGAAGACGGCGATCCTTAGCGACGGCGATATTTCGGATGAATTTCAGGACACTATCAGCACGCGGGTCATTTCTGAGAATCATAGCTCCGGCTCGGGCGAACATAAGCGAACCACCAGCCGTTCGCTCTATGAATCGCGAAACTCAGCCGAATTGACTCGCGTAGGAGCTGTTCTGGGCACGCCGTTGTACATGTCGCCGGAGCAATGTCGAGGTGAAAAGCTCGATCAGCGATCGGATATTTACAGTCTTGGCGTGATCGCCTATCAGATGCTTTCCGGGAAACCGCCGTTCGAGGGCGATTTTAAGGATGTCATGGCGGCTCACAAGGAGGCCGCTCCGCCGCCCTTGAAGGCCCCTAAGGTCAGGCGAAAAATGAAACGGGTCATCCATCAGGCGCTTTCAAAAGAAACGCATGAAAGACCTGAAACCGCCGAGGCGTTTGCGAGCGAGCTGAAGTCGCGTGCCGAGGGTATCTTTGGACTCGTTCGCAGGGCTCTGGTTATCTATAGCGAACACCTGCCGAAATTTCTAACGCTGACCGCGCTGTTTTTTATTCCTCCGACAATTTTCACCGTCGCATTGTTGATCGTATCGTTTCTAAAAGTTAGCGAAACCCTGTCCGATACCACATCGGGCATCCTTATCGGCGTGCTAGCGACATGCATGACATTCGCAAATGCTTTCTGCGGCAGCCTTATTATCGGCACGATCGCCTGGGTGGTGACGCAGTCGCTTGCCGTTCCGCTTCGTCCGTTGCGGCTTAGGCCAGTATTGATCGAAGCTCGTAAAAAATGGAAGCGTTTTGCCGGGGCCGGCGCGCTTAACGCGATCCTGCCTTTTGTTTTCGCCGCTCTCGGTTCGTTGGTTGGTTTTATCGTTTTCGCCGCGATCCTGGGGATTATGTATCCGATCACCGGGTCGATAGGAGCCATTTTTGCTGCGGGCGCAGTCGGGGCTTCGATCTTTGGTGTCGCCGGTTTCTTAGGCGCGTACATCAAGTTTATGCTCGTCGCTCCGGTTGTGATGATGGAAAATCGCGGCATCCGCGATGCGTTTCGTCGGTCGCGGGACTTAACCAAACGCTCGTTTGCCACTTCAGCCGCTGCCGCACTACTGATGTTTCTGATCCCGGTGGTTGCTGCGGGATCGCTCTCTTACGTTGTCAACGTGTCCGCACGTGCGTTTGATCCTAAATCTGCGAATCCACCAGTTCAGGTCTCTGTCGATAACGACGCAAAGCCAGCTACGGAAAGCGCTCCTTCTGAGCCACCGGCTTCCGAACCCGTTTCAGGCAGCGATGCCACGCAAGCGGAGCGAAAGAGCGGCCCGTGGAATTTTGGGCTAACCGGCCCCGCTCGGCCTGCAAAACCCGAAATGGACATGCGTACTCGTGTCAAAAAGACCATCCTTGAGTCGCTTATTCAGATACTTCTGCTGCCAATGCAGATCCTTGCTTTTTCGTTTTCTGGTATTATTGTGGCGTTGCTCTATGTGAAAACCCGCCTTGCGGGCGGCGAATCAATGGACGATCTCGTCGAACGTTTTGAGGACGATGGGCGTCCAACTAAAAAGTGGCAGGAGCGGGTTCGACAGAGACTCATCCAGTCCGGACGAATTTCGAGCAATCCGAGCCGATGACCTTTCTTTCAAGAAAACCTGTTCTCCCTCTTGGTTTTCTATTACTCATTTTAGTTTCTTCTGGCTTCGCTCAGGAACTTCGGCGTGACCTGAGCGGAGCGGGATCGACGATCCAGATCATCAATAAGAGCGGTCGCGTAAGTATTAAGACCGCGGACAGCGGGTTTTCGCTCGTGGCTACGTCGTCAGGAGGCGTTTCCGATGGTGAGGTAAAGGTCTCAGGAGGCTCGGTGACGGTATCCACGAGTGATGCTCGGAAACGGATAGACCTAGTGGTTACTGTCCCAGAGCGTTCGAGTGTTCGCGTCGAAACCGATGAAGGGGCGATCGACGTCGCTGGGAATTTCACGCTTATTCAGGCGAAAACCGAGACCGGTACGATCGCCGTAGATGTTCCGACGGGCGATGTGAGATATCGGCTTGAATGGACTGAGTCACGTCCTCGATTTCTCGCGGATTTTGAGCTTGAAAAGGTGAAGGAACAGTCGGCTGGGCGTTTTCAGATACGCGGCCAGCACCGCGACGAAGTAAGGCCCATTGTACCGAAGCCTATACCCGGCAACGGCGAAGACTCAATCAGTCAACCCGAACCGCCGAAGATCGAAACGGTTTCGCTCGAACTCGCAACCGCCCGCGGCATCATTCTGCTCAATGTCCCGCCCGGCGAGGTCAATAGTGACCTCCGTGAGCGTCCGCTAACCAACGCCGCCAAAGCGATCGTCCGCAGCGGCGATTCACTGCTAATGGAGGCGATCCGCAGGGCATCGCCAAAGTATTTCGGCGACTACACCAGAACGCTTCCGCCGATCCGCACCGAACCCAGCCTCACCACCAAAGGCCCGCGAGCCGCCGGCCTAAATGCCGATCTGAAAACCGCGGTCGTTCGGGTTACCGATCTTAAAAACAGAGCGATCAGCGACCTGATAAAGGACGATTTTGAAGTAACTGAAAACGGGAATGTTCGCGAAATACTCTCGATCGAGCGGTCAGAAGCTCCGTTTAACCTGGTCCTGCTACTCGATGTTTCGGGAAGTGTGGAGAATTACGTAAATTTTATTCGCAAAGCGGCCCGAAATTTCGTCGATACCGTGGGTCGTGACGATAAGGTCGCGATCGTTATCTTCAACGAGGACGTGAAGCAGCTCTCGACCTTTACGACTGACAAGGGCAAGCTTTCGGAAAGCCTGGATACATTCGATGCTGGCGGCGGTACGGCGTACTACGATGCTCTCGCTTACACCATCGCCGACACATTAAGGCCGCTAAAGGGAGAACGAACTGCCATCGTCGTCCTCACCGACGGCGACGATAATCGCTCATTTCTTGCGTTTGATTCACTCGCGGGTTCGATACAGGAAAGCGGGGCCCTGATCTATCCTCTGTACGTTCCATCCGGACTGATCGCCCTTGCCGCTCAAAACATCAACGCCGACATCGACCCGCTTCGCAAGAAATACATGTCGCTGACCGCAAAAAGCGAAGGCGAGGGCGATAAACTCGCCAAGATGTCCGGCGGCGTATATTACCCCATAACGCAGATCGGCCAGATACAGAAGGCTTACGAAGACATAGTCCTGCAAATGAGGGCCGCTTACAATGTAAAGTTTCGCTCGACGCCCGAGCCTGCTGGTAACGGGGCTTCGCCGAAGTTGAAGATCCGAGTGAAGAAAGACAATGCCTTTGCGACGGTGACCGCCGTTACCGCAAATTAGAAACCACTAGAAACAATTAAACGGCAAGAATCAGAAGTCCTTTTCTTGCCGCCCAAAGTTGATTTGACCTACCTCGTTTAAGGTTTCTTCGCTGGAGTCCTAGCTGGTGGCGTCCGCGGCGGTGGTTTGGGATAGACTATGTCTTTACGGTCGATAGTCGGGGTCGCTCGCGGAGAATCGGAGCCGATCGGTACTACCCAGATCTCGTAAGCCGGAGTTTCGCGAAAACCGCCGTCCATGGCAACTATTTTGTCCATTGGGGCTCCTGCGTTCTGAAGGAATGCTCTCATACGACGAAGAACGTCTGCCGCATACCCGCGTACATTGTTCCTGCCGGCATAGCCGACAATGTAGACCCTATCAGGCGATCCTTGTTTGAGGAAGTTAACAATGCTATTCAGCTTACCGGCCTCGTCAACCTCCGGAAGGTCTCCGAATTCATCGACTTTTTGCGGGGGGGCTGCGACTTGAACTGTGGCCGAGGCTCGAACGTTACATTCGTATGAGTAGCCCGCGATAAGAAGATCCGCAATTATTTGCCGATCGTTCCCCGCTCCGGTCGAATCGACCGTGATATTTCGTGTGCCTTGCCCATTAATGATAGTGCCTGAGCTTACAGACCAGCTGTAGATCGGCTGAACCTTCGGGTCGCCACCACCGACATTTGCGGCGAAAACTACACGTTCGCCATCGCGCATAATGCGCGGGTTCGCTACCTGAACCTGGAGTTGCGGGCATGGAATTACAGCTGGTTGTACGGGCTGTCCCGGCTGGCCGGCAGGCGGATTTTGTGGATTAGGTTTTGGCGGCGGCGGCGGCGTCTGGCCGAATGCGGTCACTGCAAATAAAAATGCCGCAAGGGGCACCAACCCTGTAATGTACTTCTTCATTCCTTCAAAGCCTCCCGTATATCGGATTTCCTGAATTATAACACGCTCGTCAACGCCTTGCGGTTTCATAAAACCACTGTCGCGACTCAGAAACGAGTGCAGGTCAGCAGTTCAAAGGCTCGAATGTACCGTTCAGTTGTCGCTGCTGCGACCGAAGCAGGAAGCGGGGGAGCTGGCGGGGTTTTGTCCCAGTCGAGTGTTTCCAGATACTCGCGAACAAACTGCTTATCAAAAGATGCTTGTGCCCTCCCGGGCGAGTAGGTTTCCGCGTCCCAAAAGCGTGACGAATCCGGTGTTAGCACTTCATCGATCAGCAGAATACTCCCATCGTTGTCGCGACCGAATTCAAATTTAGTATCCGCGATGATCAGGCCTTTTTGAGCCGCATACGCCGAAGCGTGTTCGAAAATACGCAAGCTAGTCGAACGCAGATATTCGGCGGTTTCATCTCCCACGATCTCTCTGAAAGTCGCTAGATCGATGTTCTCGTCATGGCCGGTTGCGGCTTTGGTCGCGGGGGTGAAGAGCGGCTCTGGAAGTCGGTCGCATTGTTTTAACCCTGCAGGCAGAAGTTGTCCGCAAACGCTGCCGGTCGCCTGGTATTCCTTCCATCCGGAGCCCTCGAGATACCCTCGAACGACGCATTCTACCGGGAAAACCTCGGTCTTCTTGACCAGCGATGTACGCCCGGCGAGATCTCTATTTTGGGCAATGATCTCCGGCATCGCGCTTATGTCCGTAGTTATTAAATGATTTGGGGTGATCGCCCTTAACTCGTTGAACCAAAAGGAAGAGATCCTCGTTAGCACCTCTCCCTTGCGATCTATGAGCGTTGGTAAAATACAGTCGAAAGCTGAGATGCGGTCAGACGCGACCAGCAAGAGCGAGTTCTGATCGACGCGGTAAACATCGCGAACCTTCCCGCGATGAACAAGTTCGAGGCCAGGCAAATGGGTTTCAGACACCTGAAGTCCAGGATTCATAACAACACCTTAATACGTCAGAGCTATCGAGGCAAAGCCGTCAACCACGGCAAAAAATTGTCTGGAATACCAAAATGTTTATCTATTTAACAACAGTGTTAAAATTTCTGGTGACAAACGTTCCGGAAAGATGCATAATGGGAAGTGTTCCGGCGACTTCGCTCGACACGGACATGATCCCTCTCGTAATTTCAACATGCAAATATACCTCTTCCGGGGCTGTACTTGCCATTGCATGAAAATAACTTTCTCACATATTAAGACTGCCGCAGCTGCGAAGGCCCTTATTGTCCTGCCGGCTTTAGGTGCATTAGCTCAGACGAATCGGGCTGCCGCCGAATCGTCAGGCATGGGCCTGCCGATCCTGGCCATTGTGATCGTTGCGATCATTGGCATTGGGTTTTTCGTCTGGCGCCGTTCGCAAAGTGCGCCTGCAACTCAACCCGAGAAAGGGCACGGGGACGATTATTACAACCACACCGGCAGTTATGATTTTGAAGGGGTCGACGTTGATAAAGAATTGGAATGGTTCAGAAAGGCCAAGAAGTCGAAAACTTCGAAACCGGTACGGAAAGTAGCCGCGAGTCCCGAACTCCGGGCGTATGGGCGAGCGACCGGAATTGTCGATATTGATACGAGAGCATTTCAGGAGAAGATGCGAAAAGCCCAATATTCGCAGCTTCCGATCAACTCGTTTTTGACTGTCCGCTCCGCAAGAGTTTTTGAGGAGTTGCCGTATTCGGATGACCCTTCGCTGCTCAGTGCGATCGAGCAGGCGGGCGAAGAATACGAGGAAGACGAGGCAGTGCGAGAACTCTCGGTGAAGATCCTTGCTGCATTCAGGACGAAAAATTCGGTCGAGTCGCTCTCACAGATCGCGCTTTACGATCTCTCGTCTAACCTGCGTTCGAAGGCTGTTACAACCTTGACGGATTTTGACCATCCATCAGTTTTTGAATCGATCCTGCTCGCTTGTGCCGACCCAACTCGAGAGGTGCGGGCTGCTGCGGCCCGTGGACTCTTCAAGCTTAGCTTCGACCGCGCGGACGCGTGGAAGCGTATCGCCGAAACGCACGATGAATACCGCATGCGGCACGCCGCTCGTGCAGCTATCGAATCAGGTATCGCTGTAAAATCGTTTGAGCGGCTGGTTCATGAAGATATGAAGATCGCTCAGGAGGCATTTGCCCTGGTAGCTTTCATGATCGCTGCTGACGAAACGACGGAGATATTTGAAGCGATCCTTTCGCACAAGGATGAGCGAGTTCGTTTCGCATTACTTCACGTTCTCAAAGTCCAAAAGGATGAGCGTGTTTGTCCACGTCTCGATAAGATCAGTCGAGACTCATCACTAAGTACTGAGGTAGCTGAACGGGTAAGAGAGACCTATGCGAGCCTTTCAGCAGTGAGCGTCCGGTAAGTTTCTAACCATCAAGGAGGGGAGCCGTTTGATCGGCTCGTCAACGAGGAATGCCTGCTTTATATGTTGACGATTCTATCGATAAGGTCGCTATCGGGCAGCCCGCACCTGATTTTGAACTCAGGACCGATGAGAATCAAAGCTGGCGGCTGTCCGACTCCCACGGACGGGTAACCGTCCTGCTGTTTTACCCGCAGAATGAAACGCTGGTTTGCACGAAACAATTGTGCTCCGTACGCGATCACTGGTCAGATTATCTGGCGACGAAGGCGACGATCGTAGGCATTTCGCCCGGGACGCCGGATGAACATCGCAGATTCTCTAAAAGCCGGAAACTTCCGATACCGCTTCTTGCCGACCCCGACCGAACGATCACCCGCATATTTGCTGAGCATTGGCTGTATCCACTCAGCTTTACCCGCGGCGTTGTCGTCATCGACGCGAAGGGGATCGTCCGCAATCGCGACATCATGCTTCGAGCATTTCGCCCTTCGGACGAAAAGATAATAACCGACATCTACGCCGCCCGCGGCGATGCCCTCAATGACGTCTACGAGGACCTGAAAAAACGAGCAGCTTCGAGTTCATCCATTCATGGAGCCTTATAGCCGCGCAGGAACCGTTTTGCTGCGACTATTTCAGGAATGGCCGTATCGGCTTCTTTCCAGCTCTCAATAAATCTCCGATAGTTTTCTGCTGCCTTCACTCGGTCCCCCGTCTTTTCAGCTACATGTGCCAGCTTGAAGGTCGCGAAAGGGTAGTTTGGATTGAAAGTGATGATCCGCTCGTATTCAATCGCGGCGTCGGTATATTCTTCGAGCTGAACGAGGGCGTCTGCCAGGGCGTCCTCATGTGCCGCTATGTCCCAAAAAAGCGGCCTGTGCCTTAGGGCGTCGTTGAAATAGCTGAGAGCAGTCGATCGATCGCCCACAAATAAGGCGAGTTTTCCTCGAATCACAGCTTCGAGTCGCTTCGATGGGCGAAGACCCCGCTCACTGCTCTTCGATTGGGTATCCAGACGCTGCCGGAGTCGGGCGATAGAAGCCAGATCTCCGCGTTCAATAGCGATAAGCAGACCGATCGAGAAAGCGTTTGGATCTAGTTTCTGTTCTTTTTCTAATGCAGCGAGTGCTTTATTCGTATTGCCGAGCCGCCAGTGCACCCATGCGATTCGACCTAGGGCCCAGGCTTTGTCGCCGTTCGACCGAACGAGTTCCGAGTAGCGTTCGTAGAGGCGGATTGCCTCAGAATACAAACCCGTCTGAAACTTGAGATTAGCGAGATGAAGGACTGCTACATCGAAATTCGGCTGGATCTCCAAAGCTTTTCGATACTGTTCTTCGGCCTGCAGCAAATCACCTTTTGCCTGCAAAGCGAGGGCTAAGGTGTCGAAAGCGTTTGGTTCGTTCGGCGCCAGTAAAAGATAACGCTCAGCCATCGCGATCGCTTCCTGATGACGATGCGAATCACGATAGGTGACGCTAAGTGCGTTATACATGTCCTTGTCGTCGGGATCTACGAGAAGACCCTGTTTGAGTACATTTACGGCGTCGTCGTAACGCTCTTCGCCGAGAAGCAGGCGGCCGGACCGCCAATATGCTTCGGTCTCAAGCGGATATTTCGCGATGATCTCCTGCAGGGATTCGATCGCGGCGGGATAATCGAGATTTGCGATCGCGTACCACGCATTGATATTTAGCCGATCGAGTTGGGTCAAACGGTCGGAAAGCTGAAACGCTCGTTCCAGCGGAGCTTTTCCTTTTTCGGCATTTCCTTCCGCGACAGCGTATGTATATCCGATGCGGGCATGAGCCATAGCAAACTCTGGATCGAGGGCGATCGCGCGTTCAAGAAGTCGGATAGCTTCGTCGCTGTGAAGAGCATGGGCCTTTTCTACCGCAAGCGAGTAGTACCGATACGCCCCAAGGTCTGTTGTCATCGCCCCGGATACTCCCCGTGGCTCCTCGTTTTGAGAGCCTCCGAGTCTTCTGACTAGCTTCAAGGATATCAGGTCGATCTCCGTCAGGATCAGGTCTGGCTTATCGGCTGTCAAGGTCTCGCTCGCAAGCAGATCTCCCGTTGCGGTATCGTAACCGTGAGCGTCGATGCGAAGTTTTTCGCCGAGACGCAAAAAGCTTCCCGTAATCAAGACGTGGCTTCCACTTCTGCGGGCGATCTCTAGAGCCTTTGGTAGCGCTAGCGATGTACTCTCTGACGAGCTGCGGTCGATAAAGGTGTGCAGCTGAACGCGGCTAACGACCGTTAGATTGGGCGAGCGTGATATGCCGGCGATAAGCATGTCGGCAAGACCTTCACGGAGCCAGTTAAGATCTTCGTCCCTCGTCTGATTATCGAAGAACATCACTATCACCGTCTTCTTTCCGGTCTGACGCGTTATTACTTCACTCGAATTGTTCCAAACCCTCGGGATCACAAATGCTGCGGTCAATGCGGAAATCACAATGATCGCACCTCCCAACAAAATTAACCGGTTTCGGTTTCCATTAAAGGCGGAAGACGAAGAATGTTTTGGCGGGGTTCCATTAGCCTCGGCATCCGGCTCTCCGATGAATCGATAGCCGAACTTCGGAATGGTTTTGATAAACCGTGGCTGCTTCGTGTCGTCGCCGAGAGCCCGACGAATGTCTGTAACACTCTGGACAAGAACGTCGTCCACAACAGCCGTGTCGTGCCAAACGTCACGAATGATATCGTCTTTCGATAGGTCTCGGCCCCGGTTTTCGAGTAGGTAGGCGAGGACGGTAAATGTCTTATGGCGTAAATGAACCTCGGCAACTCCGCGACGAACCGTGCCTTTCGCCAGATCGATCTCAACATTACCAATCTTGTACGTGGCGCGCTTTTCGGACTCCATATTCCGGTCTCCGCTGCATATCGCTGCAATCATAGCCCTAGCCTGTCTTCATTGCAACCAATGTATGACTCAGAAAGCCATGATAAATTTCGTTAGATTTCGTCACATTTCGTTACAAATTGTCGACTCGTCCTCCACAGTTGTCTAAGTAAGAAAGAACCCACTTATCAAATCAGGAGGAAAATTATGTTCAGAATAGGTAACCGGGCGTCTATGGCGGCGATCGCATTAATGGCTGCGGCATTAGGTTTGGCGCTAGTGATCGAATTCGCGACATTTGGTGTCGAAGGGCAATCAAACTTTAGTGTCGAATACGACGTGGACCGAGGCGGAAGCGATTATAGGTCTTTTGATCTCGTTCGCCCAGCCCACGAACTATGCCGCGACGCGTGTGCGGGGGACGCGAATTGCAGAGCGTACACTTATACAAAACCGTATGAGAGATCTCCGGCCCGATGCTTCCTGAAAAACGCAGTTCCGAATCCAGTACCATATCGAAGCTGTTGCATTTCCGGTGTTAAAAACACAGCGTTCGGCGGCGGAAGTGGAATGGGACAGCGGGAAGACAACGTTAGCTTGCAGGGTACAAATCTAAGCTACTACGCGCGGCCCGCATTTGAAACCTGTCAATCCGACTGTATCAACAATGGCAGCTGCAAAGGCTTTACGTGGATCCAGGCCGGCACATATTCGCCAAATGATTCGGCAATGTGTTACTTGATGTCGGCGGTTACCGGCCGATCCGCAGCGCGCGGACACTACTCGGGGGTTAAAGGAGCGTCGTCAGGCGGCGGAGGCGGTGGTGGTGGTAATCCGGGCGGCGGAGGCGGTACATTTGCTGGAAAATGGCGTGCCTACGGTTGGGAGTTTATCACCATCACACAAAACGGAAACAGCGTAACTGGCAAATATTCGGACTACACCGGTGACCGATATCCGAAAGGGTCCTTCACCGGTACCGTGCAGGGGGACAAACTCTTTTTCAGCTGGAAAGAACTGGACGGGAATGTTGGCGAGGCGTACTTGTTTCCCTTTGACAACGGAAAAAGATGGGGACTAAGGCGTTGTTTCGGAGTTGGATGCAATCCCGTAAACAGCGACAAATATTCCGAGGCATACAAGGAATAAAACCATAAACGAATTTATCATAGGCGCAAGCTTTGCCCGGGGTCGGAAGTGAGATTAATTGTCGGGCGACGGAAAAGGTTTTAGATCATTATCGGCACGGATACTGATCGACTACATTACCTCATGACTACTTAAGCAGATATGCCGAGGCACCCTTTTGTGAATGCAAGCATTCTAGCATAGAATTGAAGGGTGCAATTTCGTCTCATAAGTGAAAACACGCCAAAGGGCGATCAGCCGGAAGCGATCCGTCAGCTGGTCGAAGGTCTAAATGAAGGTGCGCAGGATCAGGTCTTGCTTGGGATCACGGGTTCCGGCAAGACCTTTACTATTGCGAACGTCATAGAGAAAACGCAGCGGCCGACGCTCGTTTTGGCGCACAATAAAACCCTAGCAGCACAGCTTTATCAGGAATTTAAGACATTTTTCCCGGAGAATTCGGTCGAGTATTTCGTTTCCTATTACGACTATTACCAGCCCGAAGCCTACGTTCCCGCCTCCGACCTATACATAGAGAAAGAAGCGACGATCAACGAAGAGATCGACCGTTTGCGGCTGTCGGCGACGCGTGCGCTCTTTGAGCGTTCGGACGTGATCGTGGTCGCGTCGGTCTCGTGTATCTACGGTCTCGGCGATCCTGATGCTTACTTCGGGATGCTAATATTTATCGAGCCGGGAATGCAGCTCAAACGTGAGGAATTCCTGCAGAAGCTCGTAGAATTGCAGTACGAGCGTGTGAATGTCGACTTCGACCGAGGTAATTTCCGCGTTCGCGGCGATGTTGTCGAACTGTATCCGAGCTATCAAGACCAGGCCTATCGCATTGAGTTTTGGGGCGATGAGATCGACGCGATCTACACGATCGACCCGTTGCTCGGCGAGGTTATCAGCAAGCACGAAACGCGGATCCCCATCTATCCGAAAACCCACTATGTGATGAGCCGTTCGACGATCAAAAGCGCGGTCGGTACGATCAAAGCGGAACTCGACCAGCACGAGGAATATCTCGTAAAAGAAGGCAAGATCGTCGAAGCCCAGCGGCTGCATCAGCGGACGATGTACGACCTTGAGATGATCAAGGAAATGGGATTTTGCCGCGGGATCGAGAACTATTCCCGCCATCTGACCGGAAAGGCTCCCGGCGAGCCGCCGCCGACTTTGCTTGATTATCTGCCGTCTAACGCCCTGATGGTCATCGACGAATCGCACCAGACGATCCCGCAGCTTGGTGCTATGTTCAAGGGCGATCAGTCGCGGAAAGGAACACTCGTCGAATACGGCTTTCGCCTGCCTTCAGCAAAAGACAACAGGCCGCTAAACTTCGAAGAATTTGAGGCTCGTCGCGGGCAGACGATCTACGTGTCGGCAACGCCCGGCCCGTACGAACTGACGAAGGTTGGCGGGGAAGTGATCGAACAGATCATCCGCCCGACCGGTTTGCTCGATCCGAATGTCGAGGTTCGCCCCGTGAAGGGCCAGATCGACGACCTGCTCGAAGAATGCCGCATTCGTGCAGAGCGAAACGAACGCGTGCTCGTGACCACGCTGACAAAACGCATGGCCGAGAATCTGAGCGATTATTTCTCAGAGGTTGGCGTAAAAGTGGCGTATTTGCACAGCGACATCCACACGCTGGAACGCATCAAGATCCTCCGCGATCTGCGGCGTGGTGAATATGACGTGTTGGTCGGTATCAATCTGTTGCGTGAAGGACTCGATCTGCCGGAGGTTTCGCTAGTCGCGATCCTAGACGCGGACAAAGAAGGATTCCTGCGTTCGCAAAGTTCGCTGATCCAGACGATGGGCCGCGCCGCTCGAAATTCGGACGGACGAACTATCTTGTACGCCGACAAAATCACCAAGTCGATGGACTACGCGATAAGCGAGACGCTCCGTCGACGCGAGATACAGGAAGCCTACAATGCCGAACACGGCATCACGCCGACCACCATCATAAAATCGATCGACGCAACTCTCGTTACCGCCTATGAAGCTGACTATTTCAAAGTCCCACTCGAGATCGAGTCGATCGAGGAATATTCGCCAAAGCAGTTGAAGGAAACGATCCAACAGCTTGAAAACGACATGCGCTTCGCCGCAAAAGAAATGAAATTCGAACGCGCCGCTGAGATACGCGATCGCCTCAAATACTTGAAGGAGCGAGATCTGGAGTACCGATAGCGGCTGCTTTTCGACGAACGATGAACGTGCTTGGTCTCAACGGCTCATCGACTTGTACTTGTCGTGCAAACCAATTCCGTTAAATATCTGGGGCGAGCATTTGTCGATCCGTGCGATGCGGGTTTCGGACTGCTTGGGCTGCGAGAAATGTAGGAGATAGCCTCGGCGTCTGCCGGGCGTGAGCGCATTAAATGCGGCCTCGAAAGCCGGGTCGTCGTCGAATCTCTGCACAAGTTCTGCGGGAACATCGTGTTCGGAGATCGGTTTGAACTGTACCTTTAGCCCTGCCCGCTCGACCTTGACGGCTTCATGTATAAGCGCCTTGACCGCCGGTTCGATCGCGGCGATCTGGTCGACATTCGTGAACTTTAGAAGACGAGCGGCCTGCGAGTTCTCGCCGGGTGATACGAGGATGTTTTCGCTATCGGTGAGCAGGGAACCTTTGAAAAAGCTAAGCGATGCGTAATCTTTGAACGCGCTGACGATGAGGACGTTCTTACCATTGTCCGTGTAGCAGGGCACGCCCCACTTTAGTTCCTCGGTCAGTCCGCAATCGAGAACGATCTCGCGAAGAGCACTCAATTCGCTCGTCCAGGCGTGGACCTTGCAGTCCGGCGTATTCCCCAGCGGACAGCGGCCGCATCCGGCAGCCATGTAAATGTCGATCTTCGGATTCATAGCTAAAACGTCTCAGTAGGTTATTTGCTTTGCGATTTGAAATCAAATTCGCGTGACTATTTGCTTATTCGACCGATCTAATGATTCTCCTGACCGTCATCTACGAGTCTGCCTTAGCGTTTTTTTGCTGGTTTGGATAAAGTTCTAATGTGCAAGTCAAAACACAGCCCGACGACCTACAAAACTACTTGACCGATGCGAGCAACATGCCCGGCGGGCATGCTGAGAAGCTCTTTGTTCCCGAAACTGCCGAAGAGATCGCGTCGATACTACGCGAAGCGAACGACGACGGAACGGCGGTGACGATCTCAGGAGCACGAACAGGAACAGTCGGCGGTGCGATACCTTTTGGCGGGGTCGTTATCTCGCTTGAAAAACTGAACCATCTCTCGATAGATAAAAACACAAAAGTCGCGACCGTCGGCAGCGGGGTCATACTCGCTGATCTGCAAAAAGCCGTCGAAGCCGAAGGACTTTTCTACCCGCCTGATCCGACCGAATGGAGCTGTCAGATCGGCGGAACGGTGGCGACAAACGCCTCGGGGGCGAGGAGTTTTAAGTACGGGGCAACCCGCCGTTACGTGCGGCGGCTTCAGGTCGTGATGGCAGACGGCGAGATCGTTCAGATCGAACGCAATTGCGGAAGCCCGCGCGTAAGCAAGGGCGAAACACGAACGTACGATGTATCGCTCTCGCTTACGCGCGGGCTTCTGCAAAGCGGGCTTCCGCCATTGACCTACGAACGCCCGGATGTTCGCAAAAATGTAAGTGGGTATTACAACGAAGAACCGCTTGACCTGATCGATCTGTTCATCGGCAGCGAAGGCACGCTGGGCGTTATTACGGAGGTCGAACTTGATCTGCTGCCGAAACCGGAAGGGTTTTTTAGCGGAGTAGTGTTCTTTTGGGACGCAAATGAGTTGTTGGGGTTTGTTGATGAGGTGCGACAGCGGTCGTTCGCGGCCCGTCGTAACCTAGTCGCTACCGCTCCCGGTTCTGACAAAACCGACTCGGTCGCAATCGATATTGACGCGTCGCTCATCGAGTACTTTGACGGCAACGCGCTTCGCTTTATTTCCGAGAAATTTCCTGAAACGCCGGGCGACGCAGCCGGGGCGATCTTTTTTGAGCAGGAGACAACGGCGGAAACCGAGGACGCACTGTTTGAGCAGTGGAACGAACTTCTCGAACGGCACAATGCCGACATTGATCGTTCCTGGTTTACGACGACCGAACCTGACCGCGAGAAAATGCGGGCCTTTCGCCACGCTCTGCCGGTTTCCGTAAACGAGCGCGTCGTCAGAAACCGCCAAAGAAAGATCGGCACAGACATGGCGGTGCCGGACGAAAACTTTCCATCGTTTCTGCGATACTATAAACAGACGCTTGATGCGAGCGGCCTCGATTACGTGATCTTTGGCCACATTGGTGATTGTCATCTGCACGCCAACATGCTGCCGAAAGACGATGCGGAAGCCGAAAAAGCTCGGCACATTTATGGCCGCTGCGTTGCTCAGGCGATAATGCTGGGTGGAACCGTTTCGGCCGAACACGGCGTCGGAAAGCTCAAGCGAAAATACCTCGCGGCCATGATGGGCGAGCGATATCTGAACGAAATGGCCGAGCTCAAAAAGTCCTTCGACCCCAACGTTATCTTGGGACGCGGGAATATGTTTGAGGAAAAATATTTGGGATAGTTGGAAGTTGCGAGGTTACGAAGTTGCGAAGTTTCCGCAATATACAAGCTTTAAACTTCGTAACACCGCAACTTCGCAACTTACTTTATTATGATCAAAGCAATTCTTTTCGATTTTAACGGTGTGATCATCGACGACGAGCCGATACAGATGCGGATCTATCAAGAACTGCTCTCGGCCGAGGGCGTTGAGGTTACTGAGGAAGATTACGCTGCGTCGCACGGTATGAACGATGTCGCTTTCGTAAATGCGGCTCATGAGCGTCGGGGCAAGAGGGTCGATCCGGCAAAAGTGACCGAGATCATCGATGCTAAATTTGGCAAATGGCGCGAGATAGTCGGCGACGACCTGCCGTTTTTTCCTGGAGTAAAAAGTTTCATCGAAAAGGCCTCGCACGATTTTGCACTCGGCGTCGTAAGCATGGAGCGGACTTCGCAGATCGAATACGTGCTCGAAAAAGCCGGGCTTGCACCGCATTTTGCCGTCATTGTCGGTGCCGAGGAAGTTTCGACCCACAAACCGAACCCCGAATGCTACCGCACCGGTTTCAACCAGATCGATCTTTATCGAATTTCGAAGGGACATCTGCCGATGACGCACGACGAATGCCTCGTTATCGAAGACACAGTTCCCGGCGTAAAAGCCGCTATCGCTGCGGACCTGCCGGCCCTCGGCGTGGCAAACACGGTATCAGCCGACAAACTCCGCGCCGCCGGTGCCGGAGCGGTTGCTAAAGATCTGAGCGACTGGATGCCGGAAACTGTCAGGCGGGTGTTTTGAGTCAGAACCGCCTGCGTAAGCGGGCGGCAATCAAGCGGCGACACTTTCAACGTTATGTCCAAATGGAACGACACCGACACACCGCTCGCCTATCTGATAACATTCAGAACATACGGAACATGGCTGCACGGTGACGAGAGAGGTTCGGTCGATAAAAACCATAACAAGTTTGGAACGCGAACCGCAGAATCAAGAATTGTGAGAGAGCAGCAGCAGGTTGTTAAACTAAAAAGTGATCCTTTCATCTTAAACGCTGAGGCTCGCTAGATCGTTCAGAATACGATCATCGAAGTATGCTGTTTCCGAAACTGGCTCCTTCATGCCCAAAACGTCAGAACCAATCATGCTCACGCAGTGGTTGCGGGAACCTCGGCGGATAAGATTTTGAATGATCTTAAGGCATACTCAACGAGAAGACTGAAGGAAGCCGGAGTTTGGGCGTATTCGCATAGCCCGTGGTCTGACAAGGGTAGTAAGCGTTACCTTTGGAACGACGATGAAGTTCTGATGGCATGTGGTTATGTGATTAACGGGCAGGGTGATGACCTATCAGTTTTTAGCGGTGACCTTTATGATATTCGAGAGAGCACTTGATGCTCCAGTTTTTTGCCGCCCGCTTACGCAGGCGGTTCTGACTTATGAGCGACCATTTTATTTCAATTGAACGAGCCGAAAACGACCTGCTTGATTGTGCCGCGTACCTTGCCGAGAGGATAAGGAGCGGCGATGGGCATGCTGAGGCGATGAAGGCGATCATTCCGCAGTTTTTGGCGAAGAATGATGTTGACCTAGCGGCGGAGCTTGCCAATGCGATCGACGACCCGCATTCGCGTGATAAGTTTTTGATCGCGGTCGCGGTCAAGTGTGCCGAGATCGATGATGAGGATTACGGGCTGCAGCTTGCCGATGCCATCGAGGATCATGGGCTGCAGTCTCAGGCATTTGAACGGATCGGTCTGATCCTCGCCGGGAAGGGCAAGATCGAGCGTGCGTCCGAGGTGGGCGATCTGATGGGGCATTCCGATTTTGTCGATGCCGCGATAGCCGTACATGAAGCGTCCGCAGGAAACGAAGTTGCGGCCGAGGAAACGATCGTAAATATAGAGTTCCCGACTGCTCGCGTCTCTGCTCTGCAGCAGATAGGAGCATCGCAGATCGACGCCGGAAAGACGGCGGAAGGTATCGCCACGATCGAAGAGGCCGTAGCCGCAGCTGGCGAGATCGAGCACGACGAAGAGCAGATCCGTACGCTCTGCGAACTCGGCAACGTCTTTCTCGACGCCAAGGCGAACGATAAAGCAATCGAGACGTACGACCTGGCGAGATCGATCGCCGAAACGCTCACAAATCAACATCGCGAACGGTTTCTGGTCATGTGTGCGATGGGCTTTCTAAACGCGGGCAGCATCGAACTCGCCGATCGAACGCTCGACCTCGTCACCGACAAAACGCAGATGGCGTCGGCGATGCTGGCGTTTGCACGATATTACTGGGCGAAAGATGAGAAAGACGAAGCTGTCGATTCGCTCGAAGAAGCGTACGCGATAATCAGATCGCAGCGTGACACCGAAACCCGCGACAGCCGGGCCAGAAACGCCCTGTTTACGACGATCTCGACGCAGTTTGCTGCCTTTGAGAAACCTGAAAGAGCAGTCGAAGCCGGCCTTGAGAATGCCGACCCGAACGAACAGATGAACGCCCTGGTCCAGATCGCCCAGATCATGACGATCAAGAAACAGGACGCTCTCGCTCGCGACACTCTGAGCCAGATAGAAGACGATTCCAGCCGGCTGATGGCACTGATAGGGATGGCGGACGCCAAGCGAAAACTCGACGACGCCCCAGCGGCGATCGAGATCCTCGACGAAGCGGCAAGCCTCGCCGAAACCGTCCCGCAATTCTCAGCCCGCTCAGAGGTGCTAAACGAGATCGCCGACCGCTTCGTCGCCCTCGAACAGCCCGAAAAGGTCCGAGCAGTCGCACTCGAAAACCTAAACGTCATCGCCCAGATCCGCGACGAAACCAGCCGCGCCGCCGCCATCGCGAATCTAGCCGCGATCTATTCCTCAGCGGGCATCGAACCCCAGGAAAACGAAAAGATCGCAATGCGTGGATTTGCAGTTCAGGCGACTGTTTAGCCGACTCATGCTGCAAAGTGGAAATGCGTGCCTTGCAGGCCTAAAGATCGTTGTTGATCAGGTCTTTGAAATCATCGCGCTTTCTTATCAGTTCGGCCTCGCCATTTTCGCGGATCAGCATCACCGGCGGTAGGAAACGACCGTTGTATTGGGACGCTTGGGCGAGCGAATATGCTCCGCAGTTTAGCAACGCGAGAACATCGCCGGGATTGATGTCGCGGGGAAGCAGGCGGTATTCGGGCAGGCGGTTTTGGCCCTCGTGGTCAAAATACACATCGCCGCCGTCGCACAGCGGGCCGGCGAGTTTGTAGGGGAAATCGTGCGGCTCGTCAGCACGTTCGGCGGAGATCAGATGGTAGTACCACTTGTACGTTTCCATCGAGAGCAGGATGTTGAAACCTGCGTCTGTTAGGAGCCAGTGATCTTTTTCGATTTTGGATTTTGGATTTTGGATTTCGGATTCTGGTTTCGGTCGTTGCTTTGCGTTCCTAACCGTAGTCAGGCAAATCGCCGTGTCTGCGATGATACTGCGGCCGGGTTCGAGAAGGATCGTCAGGTCTTCAAAAAGCTGAGAGGCGTTTTCAGAGCCGATGCTTTCACGGATCGCATGCCATGCCGAGTCGAGAGCAGTCGCGGGCTCGAAGTTCGCGGCCAGCATTTGCTTATTCTCGTCGCGAAGATCGAGCTCACTTTGTCCTCGCAGATAATCGACGGGAAATCCGCCGCCGATGTTTAGGTGTTTCAGCTTTGTCCCGGTCTCGCTGAAGATGCGTTTCAGCCCTGCGAATAGCATTTCGAGAGCTTGCGTGTAAACGATCGGGTCGGGGTTTTGCGAACCGACGTGGAGATGGATGCCGCAAATATCGAGGTGCGGGGAATCGCGGTGTTCGCGAAATGCCGCAAATGCTTCGTCGGGCATCATGCCGAATTTCGACGTGACGAGGGCGGTTTGCAGGCCCGAATGCGTATCGCTTGCGATCTCCGGTACGAGCCGGAGGCTGACGTTGGCTCGTTTGCCAATGCGTTTGGCGGTTTCTTCGATGAGCGACAGTTCGTAGAGCGAATCGACCTGGATGGCGTAGATGTCTTTTGTGATCGCGAGTTCGAGTTCCCAAACTTCTTTGCTGTTACCGTTAAAGTTGATCTGCTCGCCTGTGAAACCGGCCTGCAAAGCCTTCCAAAGCTCGCCGCCGGAGTTGACTTCGAGATCGCAACCGGCATCTCTGACGGCCCGCAAAATGCCCATCGTCGACATCGCTTTCGCTGCATAACAAAGCTTCAGCGGACAGCCGATAACGTCCTGAACCTTTCGTAGCCGATCGATGTTATGACGAATGCGTTTCTCGCTAAACACAAACAGCGGCGTACCATGTTTTTCCGCCAATGTGACGGCGTCATTGCCATCGACATGGAGTCGGCCGTCGATATCTTCCAGAAGACCGGCGATTTGCCAGACGTGAGATGTCATGAATTTTTCTTACCCGTGTCTAGGAATACTTCGTCGGCTACTATGGTGATGACGTACGGATAAGTGTTGCAGCAGGGCTCAGCCACGCCATCTTCGTCCTTAAACTTGAATATAAGAACAAGATTCCGCGAGTCGCCCGTAGACCCAAATTGAAATCTGGCTTGTCTTGCCGCGGATAAGGCAAACGCTCGCAATAATGCGTGTCCGGAAATCGCCTCGGCTGTCACAACCTGTCCATTGTCGCCCAGCGTCACCGCAACAGGAACTTCCCCGAAGGCTCGAACGGCTCGAGCTGCCGCGGGAAATGCGGGCCGGGGTAGGGAGGTGGCTTTGGCAATCGATAAAGGCAACCCCGTTCCACGCGGATGCAAACCCGGCAATGAAATCGGAAGTTTTCCGCTCGTGTTCTGTAGCCCGAGGATCGATTTTGCCGCTCCGCGTTGCAGCCCGCCCATGTCTCCGTAGGCAACGAGGTAGTTTTTCATCTCGGGGAACGAGCTAAGGATGTACGGATTTCCGAAGCTGATGCCGATGACGGTTTTGTTTGCGGCGAGGGCTTCGCGGAGTATTGTGGCTCCGTTGTCGGGGATACCGACGCTGTTTTTAGCCCCGGAACGCACACGGCCGTAGAGGCCGACGATGACAGTGTCGGCTTCGCGAACGGCTTTACGGGCGGCTTCGGTCTGTGCGGCAAGCGAGTTTTCCTGTAGATAGGCTTGCGAAAATTTGAGGCCGTTTGAGCGAAGTGTCGACGTTAGCGGATTCATTACAAGCCCGCCGTCGAAGCCGTTCGAGATGCCCAAGACCGCGATCTTTTTCGAACGGTCAATCGGCAGATCGCCCGCGTTTTGCCTGACCAGCGTGATCGCTGCGGCTCCGACCTCGTCAGCAAGTGCGGTGACATCGGGGCTTGAAACGATTCGGTCGATCTGTTCGATCGGCGTCATTCGATCTTTGAAAAGTCCGAGCTCGTATTTCCATGCGATCTGGCGTTTTACCGAGTCGTCGAGCTGCGTCATGGGAATGCGGCCACTCTTGACCGCCGCGACGAGTCCGCGGATCATCGCGTCGACATCGTGTGGTTTTTCAAGAATATCCGTGCCGGCGAGGAATGCCCGAACACCTGCTTCTTCCTGCGTGAAATAGATCGTCAGGCCGCTCATGGACATTGCGTCCGAGACGATCAAGCCTTTGAAACCCATTTCTTTGCGGAGGAGGTCGGTCTGGACTTTGGCCGAGAGCGTTGCTGGAATAGTAGCTGCTCCGGTGACGATCTCGGAACCCGCTTCGGCGTCGCCGCCGCCGTAGACCGGGAGCGGTTTGACCTGCTCGTTGTCGATCTGAGGTAGGGCAATGTGGGCGATCATGATCGAACCGATCCCGCCGTCTATAGCACGCTTGAAAGGCGGAAGCTCGACCGCATCGAGCCGCGATTTGGGCAGGTCGATGATGGGCAAGCCTCGGTGCGAATCGATATTAGTATCGCCATGACCCGGAAAGTGCTTCGCCGTCGCGATGACCTGCTGGCTTTGGATGCCTTGCGCAAAAGCCACGCCAAAGCGGGCGACATCCTCAGGATCTTCGCCGAAACTTCGGACGTTGATCACCGGATTTGCGGCGTTGTTATTAACGTCCAGAACAGGAGCGTATACGTGCCGTATCCCGATGGCTTTCGCCTCGCGGCCCGTTACAACGCCCATTCGACGGGCGAATTCGGGATTGCCGGTCGCGGCAACTGCCATCGCCCACGGAAAATTCGTCGCGTCTTCAAACCGCATACCGATGCCGGTTTCGGCGTCGAGCGACATCAGCAGAGGATACTTTGCCGCCTGCTGCATTCGATTGGCGATATGGGTCGTCTCGTAGATCGGAGCTCCAAAAAAGATGATGCCGCCGAGTTTATTGTCAACGATGTGTCTGCGTAGATCCTTGAAAAAGAAACTCTCCTGATTGGCAAACCTTGCGTTGATGCCGATGTGAATGAGCTGGCCGACTTTTTCTTCGACGGTCATTTTCTTGACCAACTTCGCTGCAAAGTCTTTGGACTTTTTTGTCGGCCAAAAACTCGGAACCTGTCTGCCGGGAACGCGGCCGCCCTCGGCTGCAAGGTCGCCGCTTCGGCGGCCTGACGCGTCGTGGGTATTTTCAAGTTGAAAATGTCGAGAGCTAATCACGCCGGAAGAACCGGCGTTGCGGGCGAGGGCGCCCGCGTTCTCGGCCACAGAGACAAATAAACAAAACAGCAGAAAACTAATCTGAAACTTCTTCATTACTTGGTATTACAAAACTAGCTAATAAAGTGACTATCACCGTGATCGAGCTGCCGATCAATGCGTACCACGGCCAGGCGATAACTGGGCCGGGAACAAATTTGTTTGATGCAAGCAGCACGTATGTCATTACGCCGATGCTCACGATCATGCCGATGAGAGCATGGATCTCACGTGCTCGTTTGATGAACGCTCCGACCAGAAAGACGCCCAATATCGGGCCGTTTATCAGCGACGCGACGGCGAGTGCCATGCTCAGAGCCGAGCTACCCGCGTTTCGCAGACTGACCGCGATCGCTATCTGAATAATACCGACGATGACGGTCAAAATTCCCGCCACCCTCATCAGCTGCTTATCGGTGACGTTCTTGCGAAAAGGCTTGTAGATATCGTTGACCGCAGTCGCCGCGATCGAGTTAAGCGATGATGAAAGAGCCGCGGCAAAGATCGCGGCGACGACCAGGCCGGAAAGGCCGGTCGGCATCTTTTGCGTGATGAAATCCGGGAAAACCTTGTCGCCGCCGGTAAACGGAAAGGCACCTGTCGCCGCCTCGTAACCCGGCATGTTGTATGGAGCGTAGAACGCGAAAAGCAGTACGCCGATGAACAGAAACCCGATGAACTGTCCCAGCACAACGGCTCCGGAAGTCATCAGGGCCATTATCGCGGCGTTTGGTTTATTGGTACACAGGTAACGCTGAACAAGGAACTGATCGGTACCATGCGTCGACATTGTCAGGAAACAGCCGCCGAGCACGCCGCCCCAGAATGTGTAGGTTTTGGCAAAATCAAGGTTGAAATCGAACAGGCCGAATTTGTTGTACTGGCTTCCGATCTCGATCGCTCCGCTCAGGCCGCCGTCGATATTGCTGATCAAAACAACCGCTGCGGCGATCGCTCCACCGATATAGATCACGAGTTGAACGACCTCGATCCAGATCACGGCTTCCATTCCGCCGTAGAATGTGAAGACGATCATCACGAGGCCCAGCAGGACGATCGACCCAACGATTATCGTGGTCGGATCGGCATCGGGCTGGAATGCTATGTAAACCGCAGCCAAAACGATCGCTGTCAACAGCAGGCGAATACCATCGGCGATATTTCGCATCACTACGAAGAGACTACTCGCCAGAATTTTGACCCGCCCGCCGAATCGCTCACCGAGCAGTTGATAGACCGTCTGCAAAGTGCCTTTGAAATACAGCGGGATAAATACTATCGAAATGACAACACGCCCGAGTAGATAGCCGATCACTAGCTGCAAAAACTCAAAGTTTCCACCCTTGGCGAACGCGATCCCCGGCACGGAAATGAACGTGATCGTGCTTGTCTCGGTCGCGACGATCGACATTGCGATCGCCCACCAGGGCACGTTGCGATCACCGACGAAATAGTCCTCGGTCGTCTCCTGCTTCCCGGCGTACCAGATGCCAAAAGCAGTGATGCCGATGAGGTAGCCGAAGATTATAACTAGGTCGAGTGTTTGCATCGATCAATAAATTCGCTGATAGTTTACGCGGAAAGTGATAAGAAGTTTTTATCGTGAATTGATAGCCTTGGTCAAATACGCGTTCATTTTCGTGCCCAAAACATGCCGATCCCTTTTATGCGATTGAGTTGATCCTCATGGACCCACGGAAAACGCTCCGCGGCTAACGGCACAATTTCATACTCCGTCATTTCGCCCGCTAGCTCGTTTTCGGCGAGATGTAAAATGAACGATTCGGCTTCATCGGCTATCGCTTTCAGCCGGTCGATCTCGTCATCGGTCAGTGCGGGGTAGATCGACCGCATTCGCTCGTGGATGGGCTTGCGAAAGTTCGGTCCCCATTCCGTTGCGAATTCCAGAGCGTGGTTCATCATCTCGACCGGGAACTCAAGGTCATCCGGATGGGAATGATAAAGATTAATCGGCAGTGTTTCCGGCGGACGGTAGGTCGGTTCGGTGTGGGTCGGCGCATTCTTTACCGCTTCGTAACGTTCACTGAATTCCGGCGGAAAAAACTTGATAAATCTCACCCGCAAATATCGCCAACGCCCAAGCCGCATGTCCATCTCGTAAAAACCCGGCCCGATATGTCCGATGTGCAGACAGTAGGCTTCGCCGTTTTCTAACTGCTCGAGCCTCGGGAATTCGTAGCTGTCCACCTCGACATTCTTGAGCGTATTCTTCAGCGTAACCGAAACGATCTCCGGAAATTTGTCCGGCAGCGGAATGACGATCTTCTGCCAATGCAGATTTTGATCAATGTTGATGCTGAAGATGCCGATGTTGTTCGGATTGTCATCAAACGCCGGATCTGCATCGCTGAGTACCCGTTGATAAGTGATCTGCACCGGACACCGCCCGGGCGGCACGCTCTCGGCAAACGGCGGGCAGGGAATTACATCGCCCGCTGCGGCAAAGCCCGGAATCCCATCGCCGCGGTCGAGCAGGCGGTAGCCAAAAAGCTTGTGATCGGCATCCGGGATCGTGTTGAACTTCTGCCCGAAGGTCGCATCGAGACTCGCAGCGGAGACAATATTGTTTTCTAATTCGACCAGCGTGCCCTCGTCAAAATGCGGGCTATCTGTCAGGAAAAACAGGCTGTATCGCGGCGTCTGATCCATTGGCAGATATTACTTTTGTTCGACATGAGGCTTGGCTTCAATAACTATTCGGTCTTTGAGTATTTTAGCTTTCGAATAGTCGGTTTCGTATAGTTTTCCACCGAATGAGAATGTGACTTCGTATTGAGGAAATTGAGGTTGCGTTTCTGGTATGTACTGCACCCAATTGTAGCCATTTCGTTCAAAGTGCTTTGCTTCCAGGGGTTGGCCATTTAGTTTGGCATCATCAACTTGCAAATTCTGTTTCGCAAAGCCTCTGTGAGCAGTGCCATTCACGCACTCGGAGAGATCGCGCGTGAACTCAATTCGAATCTCGTTCGGTTTGAGATCGGGAATCGAGACAATCTCAACAGAATACAGCTCTGGCAAGTTCGGACATTGACATCCAAAACAAAACAGAACGGTAGCCAGAAAACCAAGTCGAATCATGATGTTGTTCTTTTCAGGCTTCGGACAGCCGCTTCTACAACGAATCCGCTACCGTCGAGTGCTTGTCGGGCATCGTCGACATGGCATCCTGACTTAGCCATAACAAGAGCTACCCGCAAATCGTCGCCAGCCTCGTTAATCAAACTTCGTCCAGCCAATTCGTCAAGGCCCGTCTCTGCTATTAAGATTCGCAGTGAGCGTTCCTTGAGCTTAATATTCGACGACTTCACATTCGTCAGTCGGTTGCCTTTGACGTAGCCGAGGCGGATCATGGTGACGGTTGAGATGGTGTTTAGAACGAGCTTTTGCGCCGTCCCGGCTTTCATTCGCGTCGAGCCGGTGAGAGCTTCGGGGCCGACGACCGGGACTATGGCAATATCGACTGCATGGGTAATAGCTGAATCCGGAACGCAGGTTATGCAGGCCGTAAAACAGCCAAGCTCGCGAGCGAAATCGACCGCTCCGATCGTGTAAGGCGTCCGGCCAGAGGCGGCGATGCCGATGACAACATCTTTTGCTGTCACGCCTCTCGTTTTAAGATCGTCGCGACCTGCCTCGCGATTGTCCTCGCTCGATTCGGTAGCTTTGTAAAGGGCGTGATAGCCGCCCGCGATGATGCCCTGAACGAGATCGTACGAAACCCCAAAGGTCGGCGGTATCTCGCTCGCGTCCAGTACACCAAGCCGCCCGCTCGTTCCCGTCCCCACATAAAAAAGCCGCCCGCCGTCTTGCAGTCGCTCTACGACCCGATCGATAACCGCCGCGATCTCAGGCAGAACCCTTTCGATCGCGAGAGCTACTGTTTTGTCTTCGTCGTTGATCAAGCGCACCGCCTCAAGCGTCGAGGCTTGGTCGATCGCTGCGGTTTTGTGGTTTTCTTGTTCGGTTACGGGCAGCATTTAGAAGAGCGAAAACGAGTATTCGATTTGTTTTGAAACGTTCACAGCAACGCCATCCCGATAAGCGGGTACAAAAGTCAGACGACGGGCTGCCTCCACGGCTTGCGAAGTGAGTCCAAAAGGAAGTTGCGTAACGGTTGTGACGGAGCCAATCTTACCCGATGAGAGAAACATTGCCCGAACGATAACAGTCCCCTGTACATTGTAGATACGCGCTAGATCAGTGTAACCAGGGCTAGGTTTACTTAAGATTCTTAATGCAGATGTTTGGTCAGGAGCGGCAGCCGCTGGGCTGCCTGAACCTGTTCCTGACCCCGACCCCGACCCGTAAACTGTACCAGATCTTTGTGCGGTAGTTTCACCTTTACTAGTTGATAGTGCGATGGGGGAAACTTCGGGTTTCGGATCTGGATCCGGTTGCTCGCTAGTGAATAGTGGTCTTTCTCCGCGGCCGAATGATCGTATGAAACGCGAAGCCAATTCACTATTCTCGTCAAGAGCGACGGTCTGAGCCACATAAACACGAGTTGGAGTCCGCAACGTCGTCAAGTTATGCCAGTACCCGAAGACGTCCTTAAACGAAATGGCATTTGCTCCTGACCCATCGACGGGGAGTCCGTTTCCTGAATGTCCTAGCTTCGGGAGAATTTCACGAACCATCGAATAATAGGCTTTCGACTGAAGCGGATCAGAAAATACATAAAGGTAAACGCCACTGATTGTTCCGAAGAAGTGTCTCGATCTCCTTTCTTTTGAGCTAAGCAACTCCAATTTGACAGGGGTTTCGACAGAGAATTCATCAGAAGTAGGCGAAAAAGTCTGCCAATCCTCTGCCTTTTTCGTAGTTTGTCCAAAGGCCGTTGTAGAGATAAGGAGAGCAAGAAGAATCGTGAATAATTTGAGCATCATTTGACTCCGTTACCATTTCTCATCGCCATCAACGCCGCCGCATGTGCCGGAACCAGCGGCGGTTCGATCAAATAGGCTTTTGGGGCGACCGGGTGAATTATGGCGTTCATGGGTCTTGTCAGTAGCTCTCCAGCTTTGAAAATACTGCCGACGCAGCCGATCGGGATCTTGCTTTTTGCAAGGCCTAATTTGCGGATGACCGCAACGGCTGCTGTTCCTAATTCAAACCCGGCATCCTGCAGAATGTCGGTAGCGACCTTGTCGCCTTCTTGAGCCGTTTCGACTACCAGCTTTGCAAACCCGGCGATTCGGCTGTTGTCCATTTGCGGGGCGTAGATCGCCGATATCAGGTTCTCAACGTTTGATGCACGAAAGTACTCGGCGGCTCGCTCGCTGAGTTTTGTAAGCTCGCCGCGGCCGTCCGAGGCCTTTGCAACGGCGTGAAGTGCTTCGCCCGCGATGCCGCGACCGCCGCCTTCGTCACCCGCGACCGGTCCCCAACCCCCGGCGATAAATTTCTCTCCCTTTTCATTCATCCCGATGCAGATCGATCCCGTTCCGGCGATCACGACCAGGCCTGCTTTGCCGAGCGTCGTGCCATAGAGAGCGATGTCGGCATCGGTAGTGACAAGGGATTTTCTGACGCGAAATCTCGAAACAAAGCTGTCCCGGACGCGTTCGCGAATATCCTCGCGTCGAACTCCGGCCAGTCCGAGAGTCGCCGCGACGATGTCGCCGCGGGAAACTCCGCCGCTGTCGCACGCTGCGTCGATGGCCTTTGCGATGTTGCTAACTGCGGTTTCGACACCGACGCGCAAAGGGTTCGAAGGGCCGCCCGAGCCTTCGGCGACGACCTCATTTGCGGCGTTCATGAGCGCGACGTTGGTTTTCGTACCGCCGCCGTCGACTCCCAGATAGAGCTGGTATAGTTTTGGATCGCGCTTCCTAGTCTGGGCCATTTTGCACCAAAAAAATCAGCTTCATTGTTCGCCATACTTGACATATAATCAAATTTAGTCGATTTTATGTAGTCAATAAGATAATCTAATCGCAGGTTCTTCTATGGAGATAAGACAGCTTAAGGCGTTTTTAGCCATCGCTGAGGCAAAGACTTTTACAGCCGGTGCACGGCGTGTAAACGTCACTCAGGCGGCGATCTCGATGCAGATCCGGCAGCTCGAAGACGAGGTCGGTCTGCAGCTTTTTACCCGCACGCCGCGACGCGTGATCCTGACCGAGGCGGGCGAGTATCTGCTCGACCGGGCTAGAAAAATTCTGCGCGAGCACGATACGGCTTTAGCTGAGATCGCCGAACTTGGCGGCGTCGAGCATGGCCGTCTGCGTATCGGCTCTGCTTCGGCGGAATTTGCCACGCAGCAGCTGCCCAAGATCCTGCAGGGCCTGAGGGAGAAGTTTCCCAACTCCGAACTCGCAGTAAGTGCCGGCACGAGCCAGACGCTCGTCGACAAGATAATGCACGGCGAGATCGACATAGCTTTCGTTTCGCTGCCGGTCGATAATTCGTCGATCACGACCGACCTGCTATTTAGCGACGAGATCGTAGCGATCGCTCATCCGAAACATCCGCGTGCGAACGAAAAATACATTAGTGCGGCGGGCCTCGCTGGAGAAAACCTGATCCTCGGCGAACGCGGCGGCAATACGCGCCGCATGATCGACGATTTCTTCAACGCCGCAAACGTCCGCCCGCACGTCATCATGGAACTCTCACGCCAGGAAGCCATCAACCAAATGGTCGAAAACAACCTCGGCGTCGGCACCGCCGGAGCCAAAACCATCGCCGACGAGATCCGCGAAGGCCGCCTGATCTCATGGATGATCGAAGGCGCCGAGATCAACTGGGAACTTGGATTAGCCCGTCTGCGCGGTGGCTATTTCTCACCGATTGCGAAAGAGTTTGTGCGGTTGTGCAAGGAGAGTTTTGTCGAAAGAGAAAAGAAGTTAAAAGCTGGAAAGTAGCTCCAAGTGTTCTCCTTTGCGACTTATTTGCGATCTTTGCGGCCTTGGCGTTAAAAATATTTGTTTAACGCAAAGACCGCAAAAGACGCCAAGAAAACGTGAAGAACGAAGAAGAATTAAGATGTTTGCGTTAAGTTCAAAATTAAGATTTATTTGGATATCCCTCTGTCTCTGCGTCTTCGCGGTTCAACTCGCTTTTTCGCAGGGCTTACCCGTCGCCAAGCCCGAGTTGGTCGGAATGAATGGAACGAAGCTCGCTCAGATCGACGCTCTGGTCGAGGCTGACATCGCGGCAAAGAAGTTGCCCGGTGCGGTCGTTCTCGTCGGCCACAAAGGGAAGATCGTTTTCCGCAAGGCATACGGCAACCGCTCACTCGTGCCGACGGTCGAGAAGATGACGGTCGATACGATCTTTGACGTGGCATCGCTCACCAAGCCGGTCGCGACCGCGACGTCGATCATGATCCTTGTCGAGCAGGGCAAACTGCGGCTTAACGACACCGTCGGGATGTACATCCCCGACATCGACGACCCGCAAGCCAAACGCGTCACCATCCAGCAGCTACTCACCCACACCTCCGGCTACCGCCCCGATTTCGACCTCGGCGAAAAATGGACCGGCCGCGAAGGCATGCTCGCCGCTCTAAAAAAAGAAAAGCTTAGGGCCGCTCCGGGGACGAGATTTGTTTATTCGGATATTGGGTTTATTGTGCTGGGCGAGATTGTTCGGCGGATTGCTCTAGTCGAGCAATTTTCGTATTTTGCCAAAGCCAATATTTTCGTTCCAACCGCAACGAGTGAGACTACGTTTTTTCAGCAGTTCCTATTGACGTCCGACGGCAGTTATCGGCCAGACAGCGAAAGTATTATTGATCCTACGCCCTTTCAGAAGTACAGGGGACGAGTCGCTCCGACCGAAAACATTAAAGGACAAAATAGCTATTTGGGAGGGACTTTCGCAGGGGATCAATTGTTGGGTGACAGAATGCTACGAGGTCAAGTCCATGACCCGACCGCCTTTCGAATGAACGGCGTCGCAGGACACGCCGGTCTGTTCTCCAACGCTGACGACCTCGCTCGCTACTGCCAGATGCTTTTGAACGGCGGGACGATGGATGGGAAGCGGGTGATGTCGGCTCAGACTATTTCGCGGATGACGGCGCCGATCGTTGTTTCCGAGTCGGGCGATGCTCGGGGGCTTGGGTGGGACATTAATACTTCGTTCTCGGGGAATCGCGGCGAGCTGTTTCCGCTTGGGTCGTTTGGGCATACGGGTTTTACGGGGACGAGCGTTTGGATCGATAGGGTTTCGGGAACCTTTGTCGTCTTCCTCTCGAACCGAGTTCACCCCGACGGCAAAGGCGATGTCGGGCCGCTGCGATCCAAGGTGGCTACGATTGTGGCGTCAGCCGTCGAAGATACGCCGATCGAGGTTTATCGACTGGCGGAGAGTACTTATAATTCCGCGATTGCTTCGCAAATTCCAAAGTTTAAAGCTCAAGTGGAGGCCGCAGGCCCGTTTAGCCGACTCGAGTTTGGCGGTCTCCAACCGGCTCCGCCAGTTCGTCTTAATCCCGTCCTGAACGGCATCGACATCCTCGAACGCGACAAATTCAAACAGCTCGAAGGCCTCAAACTTGGCCTCGTAACAAATCACACCGGCCGCAATCTCGCAGGAAAGCAGACGATCGACATTCTCAAAGAAGCTCCGAACGTAAAGCTGACCGCGATGTTCGCCCCCGAACACGGCATCCGCGGCGAGCTTGATACCGAAAAGATCGACGATAGCAAGGACGAAAAGACAGGCCTGCCGATCTTCTCGCTCTACAAAGACGGAATGCGGCGGCCAAAGCCCGAGCAAACGGCGACGATCGACGCGTTTGTTTATGACATCCAGGACATCGGAGCGAGATTTTACACATACACAGCAACGCTTAAGAACGTGATGGAAGAGGCCGCTAAGGCAGGGAAGCCGGTCTTCGTCCTCGACCGTCCAAACCCGATCAACGGCACAATGGTCGAGGGCTCGCTTGCCGATGAAGACAAACTCTCGTTCATCGCCGCCCACACAACACCCGTCCGCTACGGCCTAACGATCGGCGAACTTGGGCAGATGATGAACACCGAACGAAAGATCGGTGCTGACTTGAGAGTCATCAAAATGGAAGGCTGGTCGCGTTCAATGTGGTTCGACGAAACGGGCCAGACCTGGGTAAACCCGAGCCCTAATATGCGTTCGCTCACCCAGGCAACGCTGTATCCCGGCATCGGCCTGCTCGAAACCACGAACCTCAGCGTCGGCCGCGGCACCGACACGCCTTTCGAAGTGATCGGAGCACCATGGCTCGACGGACAGAAGCTTGCAGCATACCTCAATGGCCGTTCGATCAGAGGTGTTCGCTTCGTCCCGATCAGATTCAAGCCCAACGCCTCAGTATTCAAGGACGAGCAGCTGGGCGGCGTCAACGTCATCATCACCGACCGAAACTCGCTCAATTCGACCCAAATGGGCTTCGAGATCGCGGCCGCTCTGCGCAAACTTTATCCCACCGACTGGCAGGCTGACCGCTACGGCAGATTGCTCGTAAATGCTGAGATCCTTGACATGGTCAAACGCGGCGAAACGCCTGAGAACATCGAAAAAGCGGTTAACTCAAAAGCGCCGGATTTCACCCGTCGTCGGGCATCATATTTGCTTTATAAATGAGTGGTTTAGGGTAAGTAGAACCCAAGAATTTCAGATTTTCGTAACAACTTATTTAGTATCAAGGGTTTCACGTAATTCTTGAGAATTCCCAGATCTGTACCGATAACGAAAATTTGAATAAAACTCCATAAACGTAAATTATTTTTATGGATTGCAATTTGTAGAATTCAAGGAATAAGAGGAAAAAAGAGAATATGCGTACAAGAGCTTTGATCTCAGGCCTGCTAGCGATGGTGGCCATAACGTGTCTCAGCACAATAATTATCGCGCAGGAAATCACCGGTAACCTAGCCGGTAGTGTCAGGGATGCTAATGGTGCAGCCGTCGCAGGAGCGACGGTTACCGTAACCGATTCTGCGAAGAATGTCGTTGTTCGAACTGTAACTTCAAATGAGCAAGGTGACTTTTCGGTACCGAACCTTTCCCCAAGCGCTTACAGCATCTCGGTCGAAGCCGCTAACTTTAAAAGGAGTGTACAGACAAATGTCAAGATCGATGTAGGGCAACGACGCTCGGTCGATTTCGTGCTTCAGGCCGGAACTATTTCGGAGGTTGTTACGGTTGAGGCTGATGCGGTTGCCGTCGAATTGACGTCCGCAACGAGTGGAACAGTTATTTCGGGCGATCAAGTTCGTGAACTTTCTACAAATAACCGTAATTTTGTGCAGCTTGTCACACTTGCCCCGGGAGTTTCGAACGATCTTTCCGATCAGGTCTACGTTGGAACGACCAATCCTGACGGCCAAGCCAATATCGTTTCGATCTCTGTAAATGGTGCGAGATCAAGCCAGAACACTTTCACGGTCGACGGTGCCGACGTTACCGATCGTGGTTCAAATCTGACGATCCAAGCCTACCCGAGCTTTGATTCGATCGGGGAATTTAAGGTCCTTCGCTCCCTGTATCCTGCTGAATCAGGCCGAAGCGGCGGTGGTCAGGTCAACATCGTTACCCGAAGCGGAACGTCGCGTTTTCGCGGCAGTGCCTATGAGTTTGTTCGGAATGAAAAATTCAATGCGAACAGGGTTGAGATCAACAATCTTGTAACGCCTCCTCTTGGCCGTGAAGCCAATGGCAAGGCGAAACGCCCGCCATTCCGATATAATAATTTTGGCTGGACACTCGGTGGCCCGATCTATTTCCTCAATTTTGGTGAAGCCGATCCCGGTGAAGGTTATTTTAGAAGGTACGAGCGTACGTTTTTCTTCTTCTCGCAGGAATGGCGTAAAGATAAAAGATTTCCGACCCTTACCTCGACGGTTCCTAACCAGAATCAGCGCAATGCATTCTTCACGGTTCCGATCTGCTTGCAAGCTACCGGAGCAACTTGTACCTCAATTCTCCCGGCTAACAGCACGTTGCCAAATATCAATCCGGCCGCTGCCCAGTACCTTAGCCTGATCTACAACCAGCTGCCCCTCCCGAATTCGGGAACCAATACGCTTGTGTCACCAGCCGACGGTGTTTCGGATTTTAGACAGGAGCTTCTCAAGATCGATCATTCTTTCAACGATAAGGTGTCGATGTATTATCGATATCAGAGAGACACTATCCCAACGATCGATGCCAATTCGCTTTTCTCGTCGGGTTCTGGCCTCCCAGGTGTTTCAACCACCTCAACCGATTCGCCCGGCCGCACACACACCGCTCAGCTAACCTATGCGAAGTCCTCGAGTTTGATCTTCGAAGGCAGATTTACTTATGGCTACGGAGCTATCCTGAGCAATAACATTGGGTTGTTGGCACTTAATCGCAGCCCAATTAACATTCCTCTTGCCTATCAGGTTACGCGTGATCGTGTTCCCACGATCAGCGGTAACGGATTTAGCGCTCTACAGAGCTTCGGTCCTTATGACAACTTCTCGTACAAGGCAAACGCATCTGGCTCGATGACTTGGATCGTCGGCGACCACAGTATGAAGTTTGGTCTGATCTATTCGAAATACAGGAAGAATGAAAACGCTCTGGCTGGTAATAATGAAGGCATATTTTCAGGCTTTAACACGCCTGGTGGCACCGCCAACGTCATCCCGACTGGCGGTAATGCTACCCAGCAGCTCTGGGCCAACTTCTTGATGGGTACGAATGTAACGTTTACCCAAGCCAGCTTCGATTATACTGCTGACCTGCGTCAGGAAACGGTCGAAGCATTTGCTCAGGACGAGTGGAAAGCTCGTCGCAATCTGACTCTGTACGCAGGCGTACGATATTCATTTTTTGGTTCGCCTTACGATAAGAATGGCCGCTTGACGAATTTTGTCCCGAGCTTGTTTTCAACGGCATCAGCACCCTTAGTGACTGGTGCGGGAAACCGTATCCCGGGATCAGGAAATTATTGCAACGGAATGATCGCCAATGTCGGCTTTGTTCCTGCGTTTCCAAATTGCACGACCACTCCTTCGCCTTATGGAAAGTATGTGGTTGACGCACCGAAGGGCGATTTTGCCCCTAGGATCGGTCTCGCCTGGGACCCTTTTAGCAAGGGCACCTCGGTCATTAGAACTGGCTACGGCATCTACCATGAACAGGTCTTAAATGGTGTTTTCCTTCAGATCATCGGCGTCAACCCTCCGTATCAGCAGACGTGTCAGGTCGTGGGAACGAACTTGAGCAATCCGGTGCCGAACGGTTGTGCGGTGATCGCGTCTAACACGGTCAACAATCTACGTGCGGTACAGCCGGATTGGAAGACGCCTTACATGCAGCATTGGTCGTTTGATTTTCAGCGACAGTTGTCACGAAAGACGCTTGTATCGGCAGGCTATTATGGTTCAAAGGGAACCAACCTCATCGGCGGCTATGAGCTGAATCTTCTCCGTCCGGGTGAGGCACTCACGAAGCAGTGTGCGGTCGGAGCTTCGACTACGCCAACTGCACCTTGTCAATTACCAAATCAGGCATTCTTCAGTGCGGCGGCGGAAGCTGTGCTGGATCAGATTCGGCCTTACAGAGGGTATCGTTCGATCACGATGATCCAGCCTCGTTACAACTCGAATTACCATAGCTTGCAGGTGTCAGGCACTCAGCGTTTCGATGGTGCCTCTCAGATAAATCTTGCTTATACCTGGTCTAAAAATCTAACTGATGCGCAGAACGATCGCTCTACCTCTCCACAGAACATTTACGATCTCGCGTCTGAGAAAGGGCGAGCTGCGTTGGATCGCCGTCATATCCTAACAATAAACTATGTTTATGAACTTCCGTTCTTCAAGAAGCAGGAAGGTTTTGTGGGCAAGATACTTGGTGGATGGCAGGCCTCAGGAATAGCGACGTATCAGACCGGGTTACCCTTTACACCTACGGTTTCGGCCTTTGACCCGGCGGGACTCGGTTTGATCCCACCACCGCTTACCGTCGCCCGTCCGAATGTCACTTGTGATCCTAATGTAGGTGGTGCTCAGACAGTGCAGCAATGGTTTAATACTTCGTGCTTCCAGATAACCCCGATCAATAACAATAGCCCGATCGCGAATGTTGTTGGAAATGGAGCTCGAGGAATTGTCAACGGACCACCTACAAAGCGTGTAGACTTGACCATGTCCAAGAACTTCAGATTTGGAGAGAATTTTAGACTCCAGATTCGCGGTGAGGCATTCAACGTGTTCAATATTACGAACCCTCGCGGCCTTAGTACCTTGGTTTGGAGTCAAACGACCCAGCCGGTTGCTCAGGGCGGTAATGGTTCGTCAACTTTCGGACAGGTTGTAAGCTGGCGTGATCCTAGGGTTATCCAGCTTGCGGCGAAACTTTACTTTTAGTCAGTGGTATAAAAAACGGACTAGCCCGCGTCGATATCTCGACGCGGGCTTTTTTCATTGGTAGATTTAGAGGTATGGATGTGCAGGCTTTCGTTGGGCAAATTCAGACGAGCCGCGGTGACCTGGCGGCGGCGGCGATCGAGATAGGCGGTGACCTGATATCAAGGGTTGAGTTCATCGACGATCGGGACGACCATTTGATGATCGTGCCCGGATTCATTGACGTGCATAATCACGGGGCGGTTGGCATCGATGTGAATGAGGCGGATGTTGATGGGCTTATGAAGATCGCGGGGTTTTTGGCGGGTCGGGGGGTGACGGCCTGGATGCCGACGCTTGTGCCGGATTCGGATGAGAATTATGAGCGTGTGATCGCCGCGATCGATGAATTGATGATCGTGCAGGAAGGAAAGCCGGTCGCGCAGGCGGTCGGGGTTCATTACGAGGGCGTCTTTGCCAACGAAAAGATGTGCGGAGCGCTAAGGCCGGAGTATTTTAAGAGTGGGCGATCGGCGGTTGGCGGTGGGCGGCGTGAGATGCAAAAGCCCGCGCGTGAGCAAGGGCTATACGCGGACGCGGCGGAGAGAACCACCCCGTCCGCCCAAAGCGGCGGCCACCCCTCCTTCGTAAGGAGGGGAGTTGCGGGATTGCCGATGTTGAAATGCGGCGTTCATATGACCACATTGGCTCCGGAGGTCGAGGGTGGGATCGAGATCATTGAGGCCCTGGTTGCGGATGGTTGGGTTGTTTCGATCGGGCACACGCGGGCCGATCTTGGGACTTTGGATCGGGCTTATGCTGCCGGTGCACGTCATATGACGCACTTCTTTAACGCGATGACCGGTGTGCATCATCGCGATGTCGGCGTTGCGGGCTGGGGGCTTGCGAATGACGGCGTAACGTTCGACATTATAGCCGACGGTATCCACGTTCATCCCGAAATGCTCGGCGTTGCTTGCCGTGCGAAATCCACCGACAAGGTTTCGCTCATTAGCGATTCCGTCGCTCCGACGGGCCTCGGCGACGGGAAATTTCGGCTCTGGGGCGAGACGATCACGGTCGAGAACGGCCGCACTCGCAACGAACGCGGCAGCATCGCGGGCTCGGTCATCGCAATGGACGACGCGGTGCGGATGATGCTTTCAATCGGATTCTCCAGGAACGATGTCTTCAAAATGGCATCGACAAATCCTGCGATCCTGCTTGGGCTGGACGACGAGCGAGGTTCCCTCGATGCCGGAAAACGAGCCGACTTCGTAGCTCTCGACGCCGAAGGCAAAATAGCGTTTACGGTTATCGGCGGCGAAAGAGTCCCACAATAAGTACGCACTTTGATCCGTTTTGTGCATTTTGCCGCAAAGCTGGCGTTTCTGCATTTAAAAATTCTGAGCAGTCAGGTACGGTGGCTTTGGGCTCACCAGGATGAGGCCACAGAGGAGGGAATGTGTGCGCGCTGAGGTAGTGGGAAATGGGACAAGCTCAAATCATACAATCAGAGCCCCCAAGATATTGTTATTGCGATGCAGGTCGAGCAGATGCGCGCGCTGAGGTAGTGGGAAATGGGACAGATCTTTGAAATTTAGGCGGCTAACGCTTTGGCAGACTCGCAGAATTTAATTGTGTCCTAAATCTGTGGTGCTTTACCCAATTTTTTCTTTGCGTCCTTTGCGGCTTTGCGTGCGATCCAGTGTTTTCCTCACGCAAAGACGCCAAGTTCGCAAAGAAGACGCAAAAGAAGGGCTGCCACAGCTCGAGAACACTGCCGTGATTCTTAACTGCTCGTTATTTGGTCAAAAACATCTCTAATGGCGAGCCGCTGGAGCGTTAGCTGTTCAAGAAGATCCGATCCGGAATCAAGCAGCATTCGCTCGGCAATGTTTGCGAGGGCTGTGTGATTGGCGAGTGGAACGCGGGTCGTGCGACCGACGGTCAGACGGAGATTATGATCAAGAGCCGAAAGGAAATCGTAGCCGCTGATGATGGTCGAATAAGCCTCGTCGCTGAGCGAGCCGTGTTCGTGCAGTCGCTGCAGCATAAACGACGTCGACCGGTCATCGTCCTCATCAGGAACGTTGTCGCGAAGCTGCAGATAACGCATCGCAAAATAAATATCCAGCATGCCGCCGGAACCGTACTTGATATCTACATCCGAGTCACGCTTAAGTCGCGACCGTTCATGCTGCAGTGCATGTCGAACGCTGCGGATCTCCAACTTCATGTCGGCATCATCGAAGGTTAGAGCCCGTTCGTGTATCAATCGGCGTGTCTCATGCTCGACGGTAAACCCGAGACTCTCGTCGCCACCGACCGCCCGCAGTTTTACAAAGGCGAGTAGTTCCCAGATCGCGGCTGTCTCGCTCATGTAAGCGAGAAATGCGTCGATGGGCATCGCACTCATCCCTTTCGTGCCAAACGGCCGCAAACGAAGGTCGACGCGGTAGAGATTTCCGTCGCGGGTCATCGAGGAAAGGGCGGTCGAAAACAGCTCGACTGCCTTGCTGTAGAATTCGGCAGCTGTCAGGTCTCCGGGCAAAAATCGCGAACTCTCGCGCGCAGGGCGGTCAACGGTCGGGTCGAAATAAACGACGACCAGATCGAGATCGGAGTCATAGTCAACGCCGCGACCGCCGAGTTTTCCAAGGGCCAGTATCGCGAGATCGAGGTGAAGTTCATGCGTACGGTAACGGTGCGAAAGTTCGGAACGAACTGCCTTTAGGGCGGCGGCCACGCTTGCCTCAGCCAGCAAAGTCTGGAGCCGCTTTGCCTCGCGGATGGTGATCTTTTGAAATAGATCGCGGACGACGATCTCGAGCAGGAAGCGAGCCCAGGTTCGCCGCATGGCTGAAAGCTTACCGCCGAAATCACGTTCGCCTTCAACCGCATCCATCATTTCGGCTTCGTAGTCGGGTTCGATGAGATCGTCATCAGGGTCGGGAAGCATCGCCGCCAGATCTGGGTTCGCAGCGAGCATCGCTGAAAAATGGGGCGAAACACGGGTCAGTTCGTCAAGAACATTTGTAGCGAGACCAACCTCGTCGAGCCGCACGTTCGATTTCTCTATCGAGGCCATGACGTGCGACATCGTTCGCTCCTGAATGTCAGGCACCTCGGTCATGTCGATATCTGCGGCCGTGTCGTCGTCGATCTCGCCGAAAACACGTTTGAAAACACGGCTAACATTATCTGTATGGTGCTGCAGGCTCGATTCGAAATCACCTCCATAGGTAAACATTACCCGGCGAGCAAGAACCGCTCGTTTTTCAGGATCGTCAGGAACGGTATGCGTCTGGACACCATTCTTCATTTGCAGCACGTGCTCAGTTCGGCGAAGAAATGCGTATGCTGCCGAAAGCTCGGTCAGTTCCGTGTCGCTCAGGTGTTTTCGGTCGGCGAGGCGTGTAAGGCTTATGAGCGTATGCGAACTTCTGAGCCATTTGTCTCGTCCTCCGTAGGCGAGCTGCAAAGCCTGTGCGAGAAACTCGATCTCGCGTATTCCGCCGCGGCCGAGTTTTACATCGTAACCACGTTTGAGAATGTTTTCGAGGTCGATCCGCTCTTTCGAACGCCTTACATTAGCGAGTGCCGACGAAACCGTCTCGCTCCTAGAGAAGACAAGGTCCTCAACCTCAGAAAAGAACTGCTTGAACAGGTCAACATCGCCGGCACAGGCTCGCGACCGAATCAAGACCTGCCGCTCCCACGCACGGGCTTCTGTCCGGCAGTATTTCGCAACGTCGCCAAGCGATTGCGTTATCGCACCCATCGTCCCATGAGGGCGGAGCCGAAGATCGACGCGATACGCCGCACCTTCACCAGTCTGGTGGCCGACAAGTTTTACTATGTATTCCGAGAGTTTTACGAAATATTCTCGATTCGTAACCGACCCGCGGCTGCCGATACCCGATGTATTTCCTTCACCCGAGTACATGAAAAGGAGGTCGATGTCAGATGAGTAATTAAGTTCCTTCGAGCCCAATTTACCGAGAGCAATTATGCAGAACTTTGCGTTCACGGCACGGCCTTTTTCATCCGCTTCCTGCGGCAGTCCATAACGATTATCCATCTCACGACGAGCTTCTTTTAGAGCGGCTTCAAGTATGGCGTCGGCAAGGTTCGAGATTTCCTCCGTTATTTCCGCGATCGTCGAAAGGCCGCGAATGTCGCGAAGATAGATGCGGATCAACTCACGACGGCGGAAACGTGAATAGAGAACCTGGGGTTCGATTTGAGAATTCGTCAGCGAGAAGCGGGCTAGCGATTCGACCAATTCGTCTTTGCTGCGGACCTGAGATTCGACTCGCTTTCGGTTAAGCCACCAAAAATATTCAGGGTTCTGGAGGAGCGTCGTGGCAAGCAATGGGCTGAAGGAAACGACAGTGAGAACGTCAGATAAAAGCCCTTCGCTCTTTAACAGCTTAGCGTGAGCCGCTGGATTCTCCTGCTCGAGCTGGCTAAGAAAACGGCGTGCGGCATCGGGGTCGGGAAGGTCGCGGATCAATTGTTCGATTCTGGGCATAGAGGGCAACTTTCAGCCGCCTCTCATGGCAGCCATCATCGCTTAAATCGTTTCGGGTCGATCTTGTACTTCTTTATTTTATAGCCCAGAATGCGTTCGGTCGAATCGAGCATGATCGCAGCTTTAGCGATATTTCCCCGGGTCGACTTTAACGTGTCTTGAATAAGGTCGCCTTCGAAGGCCTCGACTGCCGACGTGAGTGTTATCCGCGTTTCCGTCCCGCTGACCTCGGCGGTTTGCAAGGTTGGCGGCAGATGATGGCCGTGGATCACATTCGAGTCGCAGACGATCACTGAACGTTCGATCGCGTTCTCGAGTTCGCGAACATTTCCGGGGAAGTGATAGGCGGTCAGCATGTCGATCGCCGGTGTTGAAATACGACGAACCGCCTTTTTGTGTTCTCGCTCGTATTTTTCGAGGAAGTGCTCAGCAAGCAGTAAAATATCAGATTTTCGCTCACGAAGAGGAGGAAGAAAAATGGTGAATACATTGATGCGATAGAAAAGATCTTCGCGGAAACTGCCGTCAGCTATGCCGTCTTCCAGGTTCTTGTTTGTTGCGGTAATGAGGCGGACGTTGACGCTGATAGTTTCGGTGCCGCCAAGTCGCACAAACTCACGCTCCTGGATGACGCGGAGGAGCTTTACCTGAGTTTGGAGCGGCAAGTCTCCTATCTCATCGAGGAACAAGGTTCCGCCATCAGCGAGTTCGAACCGGCCTTTTTTTCTCTTCGAAGCTCCCGTGAACGCGCCCGGCTCATAACCGAAAAGCTCGCTTTCGATCAAGGCTTCGGGAAGAGCGGCACAGTTGACCTTAACGAACGGTCGCTTCGAGCGCAGGCTGTTGTAGTGAATTGCGTGAGCGATCAGCTCTTTTCCGGTACCGCTCTCGCCTCGTAGCAATACCGTCGCGTTTGAACGGGCCACTTGAGCAACCTGGTCATAAACCTGCCGCATAGGGCTTGAATTCCCGATCAGATGGCTGAAGTCATATTTCTCGCGGAGTTCCTGCTTAAGATAGGAATTCTCCTCGATGAGTTTCTGCCCCTCCTCGCTAACGACCCGCTCGGCCTTGATTGACTGAGCAAAAAGCGTCGCGATCGCACGCAGAAGCTTGATAACAGAATCCTCTGCAACGGGGGCTCCGGGAGCAAAACCGACAGCCACCAATCCGACTGACTCTCCTCGCAGCGAGATCGGCACGGCCGCTAACATTCTGCTCCCTGAACCAAAAGCAAGGAAGTTGAGCACAGGGTCCTCGGCCAAGTCGTCGATCACGAATGGTGAGGCCATTTCGAGCATCCGCCACAGGCTTGCTTTCATTATTCGCTCTTCGAGCCGCCTGAAGTCCGCCGCTCCGAGCCCGCGTGACGATACGATCTCGGCAATGTCCCCGTCCCGACGTCGCAGGGCAGTGAAACCGATTTGAGCGGTTAGAGCACGCGAAACGTGTTCTAGAACGATATCTGAGCCTGAACGAATCCCATCGGAATCGGCCAGGGTCGATGCGGCTTTTGAAACGAAATCCAGATGATCTATTCGCATTCTTACAAAAACGTAGTTCAACTACTATTATGGCGTGTGACTGTTAGCCATTGTAGGGCCAAGTCTTTCAAAAACGCTAGTAAACCGCTTTACTTGGCACGAAAATGTCGTTTGAATGGTAAAAAAGCACAAATATGTCGAAAAAATAAACGCGTAAACTAGGTCACCCAAACCGCCGTCGTGATAAATACAATCATTGCAATGATTACGTCGTCGCGGATGGGACGGCACGCGGGTTGCCGTATATTGGTTACTCAATATCGAAATGTATGCTCAGAAACACCAGATCTATTTTTCCAAGGCCTATCCTTACGGCGATCGCTATATCGATGGTGCCCTTGTTTACCCAAGCAGCATTGGCAGACGAACTTTCCGAGAAAATAGAGAGACTCGAATCGGCAGCTGCGGCTGCGCAGAGCTCGGCTGATAATGCGTGGGTTTTGCTGTGCAGTGCGTTGGTTCTGCTAATGACGATTCCCGGGCTCGCTCTATTCTATGGAGGACTCGTCAGACAGAAAAACGTCCTTTCGACGATGTTAAAAAGCCTGATCTCTGTCGGCATCGTTACTCTTATCTGGGCCTTTTTCGGTTACAGCCTCGTATTTTCCGAGGGCAATGCGTTTATCGGAGGACTGGACTTCGCGTTTTTACGCGGTGTCGGAGCCGAACCAAATGTGGATTATGCCCCAACTATACCGCAGCAAACGTTCATGATCTTTCAGTTGATGTTTGCGATAATTACGCCTGCACTCATAACGGGAGCGTTTGCCGAGCGAATACGTTTTCCCGCGAAGATCGCTTTCACATCGCTCTGGACGATCATCGTTTATCTGCCGCTTGCTCATATGGTATGGGGCAAGGGGGGCTTCCTGAACGCAGTTCTAGGCGGCACGATCCCGGCTCTAGATTTCGCGGGAGGAACAGTTGTGCATATCTCATCCGGAGTCTCGGCACTCGTTTGTGCCCTGTATCTGGGCAAACGGCTGGATTATAAAAACGAGCCGACCACGCCGCACAATTCGGTACTGAGCCTGATCGGCGCCGGTTTGCTTTGGTTCGGTTGGTTCGGATTTAACGCTGGAAGTGCTCTTTCGGCGAGTTCGCTGGCGACGAGCGCCTTTGTAACCACGCATTTCGCTGCGGCAACGGCGATGCTTGCCTGGACGGTGATCGATTGGTTCAAGAGCGGCAAACCGACGGCGATAGGTGCGATCTCGGGCGCTGTTGCTGGCCTCGTCGCGATCACTCCGGCGGCTGGATTCGTGACGCCGATGTCCGCCCTGTTTATCGGCCTCGCATCGGGGGCGGCCTGTTATTTCATGGTCGCGAAGGTTAAACATATATTCGGCTATGACGACACGCTCGATGCTTTCGGGATCCATGGTGTTGGCGGCACTGTCGGAGCGGTACTGACCGGCGTTCTGGCGACGAGTTCGATCAATCCGATATTCAAAGACGCGGCAGGCGGAGCGTTACCGGTAGGCGGCATCGATGGCAATTGGATGCAGGTCTTGAATCAACTCGCCGGTGTCGGGATCGGCATTGTCTTGGCGACCGTTGGTACTTTGGTGGTGTTGAAGATCGTGGATCTACTCATCGGACTTCGTGTAACGGAGATCGATGAGATCAGCGGGCTCGATGCTTCACAGCACGGAGAGACGGCCTATTCCTTCGAACTCGATTCGAATCCACCGGACTTGGTCAATGGTTTTGAGGGTGAAGAGGTGACGATCGATAAAGCAATGGTGGCGACACCAGGTTAAATTAGAACCCGAAGTTCCTAACTCCGTGGCGCCCGTCGGCAAACGGGCGTTTTTTTTCGGTTATGCCAGCGGGGTTTGAGACGTTAGAATTTTAACGTGGTCGAATCTGTTCACATAGTTGTAAGCAAAGCTCATTTTAAGTGGCGACTGGAGGATTTCCTTCTCAACCATTTTTCAAGCTTGAGCAAGATGTATCTTCGCGACCTCGTCAAACAGGCCTCGTGCGAGGTCAACGGGCGTCACGAAAACATCGGTTACCGTCTAAAGCCAAATGATTTTATTGAGATACGGGTCGACCACACACGGGGCACCGCTATGCGGGCAGAAAATATTCCGCTTGATGTCGTGTTCGAAGATGATGACCTGATCGTAGTCAACAAACCGGCGGGTATGCTGGTCCATCCTTCCCACCGCGAAAACACCGGTACGCTGCTAAACGCTCTCGTCTTTTGGCTGAATAGGGAGTTTTCAACGCAAAGACACGAAGATGCACAGACGCAAAGCGGGGTTGAAAACGGAGGATCCTCAGTTGTGAGGCCGGGCCTTGTCCATCGGCTCGACAAGCAAACATCCGGACTGGTAGTCGTCGCAAAGAACCCTCGTGCTCACCGCATTTTGTGCAATCACTGGATGAAAAAGCGGGTCGAAAAGCGATACCTGGCTCTCGTCGAGGGTATCGTCGACCGCGATAAAGGCACTATTGAAGCCCCGATCGGCCGTTTTGCGGAGCTAAAGTCCTGGAGCGTCAAGGAGGACGGAAAACACTCGGAATCACGTTTCTGGGTGCGTGAGCGATTCTCCGACACAACTCTCCTTGAACTCGAACCGGTAACTGGACGAACGAATCAACTGCGTATTCACTGTGAACTGATCGGTCACCCGATAGTCGGCGATGAAATGCGAGGCGGTAGGGAATTCGAGCGGCTTTGCTTGCACGCTCATGCCATCAGTTTTCCGCATCCTTCGACGGGTTTGCAGATCTCGCTCACGTCCGCAATGGATGGATGGGACAGAAGATAGCGATGGTTCTAGCGCACAAAGATCAGTTTCCAGACGATCTCCAGAGCGGAAGCCGCTTCTTGTAGGTTAGCTGTCGCCAGATCCATTCAACGGGTCCATACGCGAAAAACTTTAGCCAAAGAGAACTGGTTATGATCTGGGATAAGAAAATGACCAGGGCGATCAGAGTTACTTCGGATGGCATCAGTTTTCCGAAATAGCCGAATCCGTAACCGTAAAAAATGGTTACGCAGATCGCGGTTTGAAGCAGGTAGTTGGTCAGTGCCATTCGTCCAACCGGTGCGAGTGCTGACAGGACGAAGCGACCAGCTCCATTTTGCCATACAGTAGCAACCAAAGCCGCGATGCCAAGAGCTAGGCTCGGCACGCCGACGACGTATAAGATCACTCCTGCTATGCCCGGGAGAGAAGGCGGCATCATGGCCTCTTTCCCGGCTACGTAGGCGAACGCAAGGTTTATCACGAGGCCAAACGGCAGGGCGAACACGAGCATTTTGCGAATCAGGATGCGATCTTCAAACGCCTTTCGCCGATATGCTAAAACCCCGATGAGAAACATTGCTAGTATCTTGGGCAGCCGCATGTCGAAGATAAGTCCGGCGTAGCGGCCGACGATGTAGTCGAGGTTGAAGCCGGTAATGATCTGCAAATATGAGCTGTTACGAACTTGCTCGACCCCATTTTGGAAGAACTCAGCCTGACCTGCATCTATTTGCTGCTGAACATCGGGCGGTGCAAAAGAGATAAACAGGATATAGAGGGCTGAGTACCAGACTATCGGAATGGCCATTAACGCGACGATCCATTTGATAAGAGACCGATCGCTTTTTTTCCGGAACAAGAGCAGCACAAAACCAAGTACGGCGTAGATGCTGACGATGTCGCCGGCCCAGAGAAGGTATGCGTGAAGCACTCCGATAACGAGAAGCCAGAAAAGACGGCGTTTGAAAATCGCTGCCTTTGTATCTCCGCGTTCTTCGGCACGGGCGATCTGCATCGCGAACCCGAAGCCGAAAAGGAATGAGAATATCGAGTAGAATTTGCCTTCGATCAGCCAGTGAACGGCGAAGTTCACTGCCCGGTCAATGGAAGCTGCGTCGGCCGAAATAGATTCCCAGCCCATTCGATAGCCCGAAAACCACTGCATATTTCCGATCAATATGCCGCCTATAGCAAGGCCGCGAAGGATGTCGAGGACCTCGATACGATCCGAGAGCGGCAGTGGATGTATGTTTGTGGTCATGACTAGCTAATGCAGCATAAAATACCTTGAATTTATATAGGTGTTCATTGGTTACGCCCGTGGAAGGTGCTGAGTTCCATAATTTGGGAGACTGCAGGAAATTACGGAACTGCTTAGTTCAATTTCTGGTTTTCCCGGGACCGAACAATGCCCTTCCTGACATCTTGCCGGTCATCTGTTCGCTTTCAAAGACAACCTGACCGTTGACGATCACGCTCGAAAATCCAACCGCGTATTGATGCGGCTGGACGAATGTTGCCTTGTCGCCAACCGTATTCTCATCGAATATGACGATGTCAGCGGCCATTCCCTCGCGAAGCAGGCCACGGTCTGTGAAACCAAAGGTTTGAGCCGGTAGCGATGTCATTTTTCTGATCGCATCTTCGAGAGTGATGATCTTTAGCTCTCGAACATATCGGCCAAGGACACGGGCATTGTTGCCGTATCCTCTCGGGTGCGGAACGCCCGAACCAAAGGCGCGTACGCCGCTGTCTGAGGCGATCATCGTGAACGGCTGCCGCATGATCGCCTGAACATCTGTCTCGTTCATCGCCTGATAGACCATCTGAGCCCCGCCTTTTTCATACATCTCAATAAATTGCTCGATCTGCGAGTCTAGATGGTCCTTTCCCTTGGCGAGCTTCGTGATCTCTTTGATGTTCTTGCCGTTGTATTCGGGGTTGGTTCGATAGCTGGCGACGAACGCGTAGCTTAGGTCTTTGAACTTTTTCTTCTTCAGGTCTTCTTTTACATCGGCGGCTATTTTTTTTCGAGTCGCAGGGTCGGCCATGCGTTTTTTGCCTTCTTCCCGTCCTCCCGCGATCGCCCAGCTCGGCAGTCTAGAATCAAGCGACGTAGAAGACGCCGGGTATGCGTACTGATCGACCGTCACGGAAACACCGCGTTTACGAGCCGCCTCGACGAGGCCGATCGTCCTCGCGGTCTGGCCCCAAAGGGCCCCGCTCGCGATCTTAAAATGCGATATCTCGACGGGCATATTTGCCTGTTCTCCAATGTTTATAGCTTCCGAAATAGCTTTCTCAACTTCGTTCGCCTCGTCGCGAATGTGGCTGGCGTAGATCCCGCCATATTTTGACGATGACTTGGCCAGTTCGACAACTTCCTCGGTTTTAGAGAAGGTGCCAGGCAGATAGATCAGGCCGGTGGCAAATCCTACAGCACCGTCCTTCATTGCTTTCTCAACCAGCTCATTCATCTGCTGCTGCTCAGCGGGCGTTGGGGTACGATTTTCGAGGCCAAGCACTTTTGTCCGAACGGTATTGTGGCCGATTAGCGATGATATGTTGACCGCGAGCGGCGTCCTATTGATGGTCCCGAGAAACTCGCCGATATCAAGAGCCGAACCACCGCAGTTGCCGGTAACGAGCGTGGTTACACCCATTCGGATGAAATTCTCAGCCTTTGGATTGCTATAAATATCTTCAGTATGTGCGTGAACGTCGATGAAGCCGGGGGCAACGATCTGATTTTTTGCGTCGATGACCTTCTTACCGGCAGAAGGCTCAAAACGTCCAATTTCCACGATCTTTCCGTCTTTAATAGCAATTGAGCCCCGAAACCAGGGGTTACCGGAACCGTCCACGATACGGCCATTTATTATAACCAGGTCAAATCTCGCGTCCGTCTGAGCTGTAGCCATAGGGACGCACGATAGAAGAAGGGAAACCAGCAGAAGAAGTGTCGTTTTTCGCATAACAAGAAAATGCCGTCAATTGCTGACAAAGTCAACATCGACGGCATTTCTGAAGGCAATAAGCAGGCGTTATGCCGCTTGCGGTGTTGCTGGGGGCGGTTCGTCGCCCGCATTATATGGATCCTTCAACTCGATTGGGGCATCAGACTTCTTACGCAGCTTCATATTGAGCAGTTCGACCAAGATCGAGAAGGCCATTGCGAAATAAATGTAACCCTTCGGTATTTTCTGATGGAAGCCTTCGGCGACTAGCATCACGCCTATCAAGATCAGGAAAGACAGGGCGAGCATCTTGACGGTCGGGTGTCGATGGACGAACTCGCCGATCGGGCCGGCAAACGCCATCATCGCACCAATAGATATAAGCACGGCTGCGATCATGATCCAGATACCATTAGGCCCGTACTGATCGCCGATCATCCCGACTGCCGTAATGACTGAATCAAGTGAAAAAACGATGTCTAAAAGCACGATCTGAACGATCACGCCCGAGAAGCTAGCAAAGCCCTTTTTTACTACCGTACCCTCTTCACCTTCAAGTGAGTTGTGGATCTCGTGCGTGGCTTTTGCGATGAGGAAAAGCCCGCCGATCAGCAGAACGAGGTCCTTCCCAGATACCGTCTGGCCCCAAACAGTAAACAATGGAGCAACGAGGCCGATAACCCAGCTCAATGAGAATAGAAGGATCAGTCGCATGAGAAAGGCAAGCCCAAGCCCGAGGTATCGTGCCTTCGCTCTTTGCTCGGCCGGGAGCTTTCCGGCGAGGATCGATATGAAAACTACGTTGTCGATGCCGAGCACAAGCTCAAGTAAGGTGAGGGTGGCAAATGCGATCCAAACATTGGGATCAGTCAAAAATTCCATAGCTGTAAGGTTTTATTCTGTCGATTTACAGGGTTTTTCCGTCGCTAGATCTGCGAGTTTTCTCGCTTCTTCGTTCTGCTTCGCCCCAGGAGGCACCACGTCCGTCACGCACGAACTCGTCCTGCCGATCTTTGAGATCATCAAATAGGACGTACTTGGCTTGACGCCTTCAGGGTCAGCAACATTATAGCGGGCGATCAATGCAACCGGCACTCCGTTTTTAGTACGCCACTCTAGCTTTTCGCCGACCGAAGAAAAACTCGAGTAGTAGTTCCAGAAGTTTAGTTCGAATTTCTTTTTAGAGGGAGCTACGACATCGAGAGTCTGACGAATATCGCCCTCGATGAGTCGTATCTTATAGCCTCCGACGCCCGGACACTCACCGATGTATGAGCCGGTTCCTTCGCTCGACGACTTGATAGTTTTACAGGCTCCAGTCTTGGTACTAGTGTAGATGGACTTGTTCTGAGCGAAAACAGTTCCCGCGAAGAGGGAAAATGCAACTGCGATCAATGGTAAGTATTTCACGTTATCCTTTAAGCCTTATTTCAGCTTCGTATTCATACACTGACGGTTTGTGGCCGTGTCGGAAAGCTCGCGAGCCCTCATATTTTGGTCCTTTTGCGAAGGCGGGACGATGTCAGTTACGCAAATCATATCGTTTGTTATCTTTGCTACCGCAAGATTTGAATCTTGTTTTTCAGAGTTTCCCGGTTCTTTTTGAACGTTCACACGGACGATGATCGCGTACGGCATAGTACCTTGTTCCGTAGCCTTTGTTCGCCACTCGATCTTATCTCCGAGGAAAACGTCCGCCGCTGTCCCGAGCGGCCCGCGAAAGTCAACTTTATGCGACCTGCCAGTCGGGTCGGTGATGACCAAGCCCTGTGTATGATCTGTCGACAAGTTTGTGACCTTAAAGCCGGCTGTGCCAGGACATTCACCCTTGTAGATCACTCCGTCGTCATCGGCGGCTGGCGTTAACTCTTTGCATGACTTTTCGTTTAGATCCGTATACGTACTGTTCGCCGGAACCGAAGTAGGGAGGCCAGGCACAGGCGAGTCGGCTCTTACGGGCGTCGATGCCTTTCGCTCGGCGACTGGCGGAACGGCATTGTTTAGCGGGGCATCTGCTGAGCTTGAGCAACCGATAGTGAGTAACGCCCCAAGCAGGAACATAAAACGTCTCATCTTGACCCTCCGCAGATCAGATCTTGTATACCAATTTGCCGCCCACAAAGGTCGCAGCAACTCCGCCTTGAAACTGCCAACCATCGAATGGCGAATTTCTCGATTTTGACCGCGATTCGGCATTAGTGTAAGTCCAAACTCGGCTCGGGTCAATCACTGTAACATCGGCGATCGAACCGGTGGCGAGGGTTCCTCGTCCTTCGAGCCTGAAGATCTTTGCTGGGTTTGTTGAGCACATCTCAACGAGCCGGGCGAGGCCGATCACGCCTTTGTGAACCAGCTCGTTAAACGCGAGGCCGATAGCCGTCTCAAGGCCTGTGATGCCCATCGGGGCACGGTCGTATTCGAGGGCCTTTTCGTCTGCGTGATGCGGTGCGTGGTCGGTCGCGATGGAGTCGATAGTGCCGTCCTTAATGCCTTCGATAATGGCCTCGAGATGCTCCTGGCTTCGAAGCGGCGGGGCCATTTTGGTGTTCGTGTCGTAACCCTCGACCGCACGGTCCGTCAGCGTAAAATGATGCGGTGTTACCTCACATGTAACGTTGATCCCTTCGTTCTTTGCGTGTCTAACGGCCTCAACAGCCCCTTTGGTTGAAACGTGGGCGATGTGGATATGCGCACCTGTATCCTTCGCAAGGATAATGTCGCGAACGGCGTCAATGTCTTCCGCGAGTGCTGGCATTCCTTTAAGTCCGAGCAGCAGAGAGACACGGCCCTCGTGCATTACGCCGCCGGACGATAGCGACTTGTCCTCGCAGTGATCGATCACCGGCAGGTCGAAGTCTCGTGCGTACTGCATTGCCCGCCGCATCATTCCCGCATTTGGCACCGGCCGGCCGTCGTCCGACACAGCGACTGCTCCGGCTGATTTCATCTCGCCCATTTCGGCGAGTTCAGTTCCGTCGGAAGACTTTGTGATCGCCCCGATCGGGAAAATATTAGCCAAGCCGGCACGTTCCGCCTGCTCGATCATATACCGCGTGATCGCGGCGTTATCGTTGACCGGATTCGTATTCGGCATCGGACAAACGCTCGTCCAACCACCCGCAACCGCCGCAGCACACCCGCTCGCGATCGTTTCCTTATGCTCCTGGCCCGGTTCACGCAGATGCACATGCATGTCGATAAAACCCGGAGCCACAAGCATCCCGCTCGCATCGAAAACCTCGCAGCCCTCGGGAACGCCTTCACCAGGTTTGATCCACGCGGTCACTTTACCGTCCTCTATGAGAACCGACATCCCGGTATTTTCTTGTGCGGCCGGATCGATAAGATGGCCGTTTGCGATCAATAATTTCATGAAATTAACTTTTAACAACCGAGCCGCCAGTTGCTAGATATAAGACCGCCATTCTCACCGCGACACCGTACTTCACCTGATCCAAAATAAGAGAACGCGAACTGTCGGCGACCTCGGAAGCGATCTCGATGCCGCGGTTCATCGGTCCCGGATGGAGGACGATCGCGTCTTTTTTTGCTCTTTCGAGGCGTTCGTTTGTCAGGCCGTAGTGGATCGAGTATTCGCGCAGGGTTGGGAAGTAAGCAGAGTCCTGACGCTCGCGTTGTATGCGAAGGATCATGACTACGTCGGCACCATCTAAGGCGTCTTCGACGTGGTCGCAGACGACTAAGGATTTTGGATTTTGGATTTTGGATTTTGGACTTGTCCCGTCACTCTGGGATTCCACATCGATCAAATGTTGAAAATCCTTTGGAACTAGGGTTCCCGGCCCCGCGACTCTAACTTTGGCTCCCATCTTGGTGAGCAAATGGATATTCGAGCGGGCGACACGGCTGTGGAGAATGTCGCCGACAATGGCGACTTCAAGACCTTCGATCTGCTTTTTGTGCTCGCGGATGGTCATCGCATCGAGCAGAGCCTGGGTCGGATGTTCGTTGGCTCCGTCACCGGCGTTTACGATCGCGGCACGGCTCACTTTCGCGAGCTGATGAGGAACTCCGGCTGATGAATGACGCACCACAATGCAATCCGGGGCCATTGCGTCCAGATTCATAGCCGTATCGATCAGTGTCTCGCCCTTGCTAACGCTTGACGATGCAACGCTGATATTTACGGCGTCGGCGGAAAGGCGTTTCGCGGCGAGTTCGAAGGAAGTTCTTGTTCGGGTGGATGCCTCGAAGAAAAGATTTATGACGGTCTTGCCGCGAAGGGCAGGAACCTTTTTAACCTCGCGATTAGATATCTCGCTGAAGTTTTCAGCCGTGTCTAGAATGCCGACTATCTCCTCCGCCGACAAATTGCGGATTCCGAGTAGATCTCTGCGTCGAAATGGTTTTTCCATCGTCGGACTGCAGGCTGGCAGCCTGCGTTTACACTAAACAAAAAAATCGCAGGCTAGTGGCCTGCGATCCGAAATCTACGGTTTCTCGAAAATTCCAACCGCCTCGACGTCGTCGAATTCCTTTAGCATTACCTTAATTATCTCCGTCTGTTTCGTTGGAACTTTTTTACCAACGAAATCAGCCTGGATCGGCAATTCTCGATGCTCTGTTCCGCGATCAATGAGAACAGCAAGCTGAACCTTTTTGGGGCGTCCGAAATCCATTAGCTGATCCATTGCGGCGCGTATCGTTCGGCCCGTGTACAGTACGTCATCGACGAGGACGACGATCTTGCCGTCGATATCGTGTTCGAGCTCGGTTCTGTTTACGATCGGGTTGGCACCGACGGTCGAAAGGTCGTCGCGGTAGAGCGTAATGTCGAGAATACCGTAAAGCGGTCGATGGCCTTCGATGGCCTCTATCTTATTAACAACCCGCTCGGCCAGCGGAACGCCGCGGCGGCGAATGCCAACAATATAGAGTTCCTCGGCGCCGTGATTCGACTCGACGATCTCGGTCGACAGGCGGCGGAGTGCCCTTTTGATCGCTGTCGAGTCCATGATCCGCGATTTTTCTACAAGATTAAGTTCGTCTGCCATTTGAAGGGAAATCGTAACAAAGGAATACGAAAACCTCAAAGTATGATAAGAATTAGCGAGTTTTGAGTTAGAATCGAGAATGGCGTAGGTGAATGAAATGGCTCTAGCACGATCAGGCACACATCCAGTTTTTTCAGACGCGGACTATTTGAGATTCGAACGTTTTGCGCAGGAAAGGCACGAATTTATCGATGGCAGCGTCCACGCAATGGCGGGCGAAAGCCCGAATCATAGCACTATATGTTTCAATCTCTACGGATCGATCTACGGGCAACTTCGGGGCAAGAAATGTCGGGGCTATTCGCCAAATATGAAGGTCGCGACGAACGAAGCGGGACTGTTTTCGTATCCTGATCTGATAATCGTCTGCGGCCAACCGACCTACCATGACAAGACTTCTGACGTCGTGACAAATCCGACCGTCATCTTCGAAGTGTTGTCTCCATCGACTGAGAGCTACGACCGTGGGGAGAAATTTCTTCGTTACACAAACAATATCGCGAGCCTTGAGGATTATGTCTTGATCTCTCAGAACGGGCCGCATGTCGAGCAGTATTCAAAAGCGTCGGGCTGGAAAAAGGTCGAGGTTGACGGGTTGGATGCTGTACTGAGGCTCGATGTAGTCGAATGCGAGATATTACTCTCAGAACTTTATGACCGGATCGAGTTTCCCTCCTAGATGTCCTTTTACTCATCAATAATCCGGCCTATTCTTTTTCGGGCAGAACCTGAAACAGCGCACGAACTTGGGATCAAAGCCCTCGAACTTGGACTCGCCGCTCCGTTTTATCAAAAGGAGCCCGATTGGCTTGAGCCAACGGAACTTTTCGGACTGAAGTTTTCGAATCCGCTAGGTATGGCAGCCGGATTCGACAAAAACGGCGTCGTCGTAGATCAGTTGGCACAACTCGGTTTTGGTTTTGTCGAGGTTGGGACTGTTACTTTTCGACCGCAGCTGGGGAATCCGAAACCGCGGATGTTTCGTCTGCCGGCAGATCAGGCCCTGATCAATCGCTTGGGTTTCAACAATGAAGGAGCTGAGGTTGTTGCGGAGCGATTGCGTAAGCTAAAGCGAAGATGCGTAGTTGGCGTGAACATTGGCAAGAACAAAGATGTTCCGAACGAAGAAGCGGTTGAGAATTACCTCGCGAGTTTTGATGTGGTCCATCCGATCGCTGATTACCTAGCTGTCAACATCTCGTCCCCCAACACGCCAAACCTACGCAAATTGCAGCAGGCCGATAGTTTGGATGAATTAGTTTCCGCTCTGCAGCGTCGAAATGACCAGCTTGGTCACAAGCCGTTGCTTGTTAAGATCGCTCCTGACCTTATCGACGCAGAGATCGAGTCCTGTGTAGATGTTTGTCGAAGGTATGGAGTCGACGGCATTATCGCCACCAACACGACTATCTCACGGAAAGGTCTTAAAACGAGGGATGTCGAGGCATTAGGCGCGGGAGGATTGAGCGGCAAACCGCTGGCGAGCCGCTCAGATGAGGTCATTTCGAAGATCTACCGGTATTCAGGAGGAACGATCCCGATCGTTGGCGTCGGCGGCATATTCACATCCGAAGATGCTTTTCGAAAGATCGCCGCAGGAGCGTCGCTCGTTCAGGCTTATACAGGCTTCGTCTACGGCGGGCCAAGATTCGCCGACGATGTCCTCACCGGGCTGGCAGCCAAACTGCGGGAGCATGGGTTCAGTTCAGTTCAACAAGCGGTAGGGTCAGCCAGTATATAAAACATGTAACAGTTCTTTTGTTTGACAGGTTGCCGCGAGTCGCTATAATCATACTTTTGCCTTTTGCGACGTAGAGGACGCAAGGGGGCAGACGTTGACAATGATTATCGAACTGGCCAGTGTAGGAGTTTTGCCTAAAGCCTTGAAAGAGAGCTTCACTCCAGACGATGTCGAGCTTGATGGCGAAGGTGAGTTAGTTTCGGTTGCGACACTTGACGCGGATGTGTTCAGCAAAGACGAGAAGGTGTACATCCGGGGCCGGATCGGCACCATTATCCGCCTCGAATGCACACGGTGTCTTGAAAACGTCACAACTCCGGCTGATCTCGATTTCGAAGCAATCTTTGTCGACGCTTCGAAAGAAGACAGCGAGAGCGAGGTCGAGGTCAAAGACGCGGCGCTGGACGAGTCGCTGGTTCTCGACGGCCGGATCGATCTCAGGGAAGTGGTAAGGGAGCAATTGCTTCTCAGCCTGCCCGAACAGGTTTATTGCAGCGATGACTGCAAGGGGCTTTGCCCAAAATGCGGTACGAACCGCAATTTGTTAGATTGTAAGTGCGACGAAGGTGACATAGACCCGCGTTGGGCCGCACTAAAGAATTTGAGGTAGATTATGCCAAATCCTAAACGACGACATTCACATTCCCGAACGCGTACGCGTCGAGCGCACGACTCATTGAACACCCCGCAGTTCTATCTTGACAAAGATACCGGCGAGGCAAAGGTCCCGCACCGTATTGACCTGAAAACGGGTGTTTTCAAGGGCCGTAAGATCATCGACGTAAAAGAAACTGAATAGTTTTCAGAGTTGCGATGTTGCCGAGTTGTTTGAAATTCTGTAACACATAAACTCTGCAACTTTATATGGTCAACGCTGGAATTATCGGGATGGGGCATGCGTTTCCGGAGGGTATTTTAACGAATGCCGATCTGGAGAAACTCGTCGACACTAACGACGAGTGGATAACTACCCGAACCGGTATCAAGCAGCGGCACAAAGCCGCTGAGAACGAGTACACTTCGCAGTTCGGGTCCAGGGCCGCTTTGCAGGCGCTTGAGCGTTCGGGACTCAAGCCTGAAGACATCGATATTATCGTCTGCGCAACAACTACACCTGATCAGATCATGCCTTCGACCGGGGCTCTCATTCAGGCTCAGATCGGCGCGGTGAATGCAGCTGGAATGGACGTCTTCGCGGCCTGTTCGGGCTTTCTTTACGGCATCACGATGGTCGAGTCGATGATCCGTACCGGGCAGATCAAGTATGCCCTCGTGATCGGAGCTGAAGTTCTGACCAAGTACGTCGATTACACAGACCGTGGCACCTGCGTTATATTCGGTGACGGTGCTGGTGCGGCTGTTCTGGGGCCCGTCGCTGAAGGAAAAGGTATTCTCGCCACAAAGATCAGATCCGACGGCCGTTACGAGGAGCAGCTCTATGCTCCAGGCGGCGGAACCAAACTCGGCACGACGCACGAAACCATCGATAATCGCGAGCACTTCTTCAAAATGAAAGGCAATGAGCTTTTCAAGGTTGCTGTCCGCTCGATGGCCGACATATCGGCTGAAATGCTTGAGAAAGCGGGTTATGGCGTTGATGATGTCGATATCGTAATACCTCATCAGGCAAATCAGCGAATTACCGACGCGGTTGCATCGCGATTGGGTGTGCCCGACGAAAAGGTTTACTCGAATATCGCGGAAATGGGTAACACCTCGTCTGCGTCGATCCCCATTGCGATGGATGAGTGTATTCAATCAGGCAGAATCAAAGAAGGATCGCTTGTGCTGCTAACCGCATTCGGTGGCGGTGTTACGTGGGGCGGAACTGTGATCAGGTTTTAGAGGTTAGGGATTTCGGTCCAGATACCCCGCGATTGGGGGCTCTGATAGAGCGGCTATGGGCACTGCATTCATTTTTCCAGGTCAAGGCAGCCAATCTGTCGGAATGGGAAAGGACCTTCATGATAATTTTGCGGCTGCTCGCGATGTTTTCAGGGAAGCCGACGAAGCGTTAGGTTTCCCGTTGTCGGAAATGTGTTTTTCGGGTGAAGAAGCGGACTTGCAACTGACCGCAAATACGCAGCCAGCGATCCTGACGGTTTCAGTCGCAGCGTGTCGAGTGGCATTAGCGGAAGGCTTGCCGAAACCTGCAGCGGTCGCAGGACACAGTTTGGGCGAGTATTCGGCTCTAGTTGCGGCGGGCGTCCTGGATTTTGCTGACGCAGTCCGAACCGTACGCAAACGCGGAACGTATATGCAGGAAGCAGTTCCGGTCGGCGTCGGAGCGATGGCCGCGATCCTTGGGCTCGATGTTGAAACGGTCGAGGCGGGATGTTTGGAGGCTGCACAAGGCGAGATATGCAGTCCGGCGAACATCAATTCGCAGTCGCAGGTGGTAATTGCTGGAAGCTCTGCTGCAATAGACCGTGCCTGCGAGATCTTGAAAGAAAAAGGAGCAAAACGGGCTATTAGACTAAATGTCTCGGCTCCCTTCCATTGTGCGTTAATGAAACCGGCCGCAGAGCGGCTCGCGGAAGATCTCGCAGAAATAAGTTACGGTGATTTTGAGTTCCCCGTTTTTCATAACGTCGATGCGACGAGCAACATTGCATCTGCGGCTGTCGCGGGGAAATTGACCGCTCAAGTATCATCGCCGGTCCGATGGCTTGAGACAATAAACAACATGTCGTCGGGGGGCATCGAAAAGTTTATCGAGATCGGCCCGGGAAAGGTATTGACCGGATTGGTAAGACAGATCAACAGGGAATCGGTTTACGCTAACATTGAAAATACCGAGAGTTTAAGAAATACTTTAGAGACGCTATAAAACAGGAGAATTATATGTCAGAGATACAGGATAAGATCAAACAGATAATCGTTGACGAACTTGGTGTTGACGAAGCGGAAGTTACTGAAAATGCGCGATTCATCGAAGACCTCGGTGCCGATTCGCTCGACCTTGTGGAACTTGTCATGCGTTTCGAAGAGGAATTCGACATCGAGATCCCCGACGAAGATGCTGAAAAGATCCAGGGTGTTCGCGATGCGTACGCTTACGTCGAGCAGCACAAAGCTGCTTAGTTGATCGTTGATGCTTGACCGTTGATCGTCGCTTCGTTGCATCCTGGGTTTTCCATTGATGAACAAGCGACGATCAACTACCTATTTATATGAAACGTCGAGTAGTAGTTACGGGACTCGGATTGGTGACGGCAGTTGGAAACGACGTGCCGAGCACTTGGTCTGCGCTCATGGAAGGCAAGAACGGCGCGGATTATATTAAGAAGTTCGATGCCGAAGGCTATTCTGTGAAGTTTGCGTGTGAGGTCAAAGATTTTGATCCGCTTAACTTCATGGAAAAGAAAGAGGCTCGGCGGATGGGTGCGTTTACGCACTTCGCGATCGCTGCTGCCGACGAAGCCGTTAAGAACAGCGGACTCGTGATCGACGATTCGAACGCGGAAATGGTCGGAACGTATATCAGTTCCGGCATCGGTGATTTCTGGGCAATTGAACGCGAGCACGAAAAGCTTCTGAATCAGGGCCCGGACCGTGTTTCGCCCTTCTTTATTGTTTCGGCCATAGTCAATCTCGCTTCGGGAAACGTTTCTATTCGTCACGGGGCTAAAGGGCCAAATTCCGCGACCGCCACCGCTTGTTCGGCCGGAGCACACGCGATCGGCGATAGTTTTCGCCTGATCGAACGCGGCGATGCCGACGCAATGATCTGCGGCGGCGCGGAAAGTGCGATAACGCCGATGTCTGTGGCCGGCTTCGCTTCTATGCGTGCTCTTTCGACGCGAAACGACGATCCCAAGCGCGCGTCTCGGCCGTTCGATCTCGAAAGGGATGGTTTTGTCATCGGTGAGGGGGCGGGCATTATGATCTTGGAAGAGCTTGAGTTCGCCAAGGCTCGCGGGGCAAATATTCTCGCTGAGATCGTCGGATACGGGATGAGCGGTGACGCTTTTCACGTTACGATGCCCGACGAATCCGGTTCGGGAGCTATCCGCGTCATGCAACGTGCACTTAAAGACGCCGGTATAGAACCTGACAAGATCGGCTACATCAATGCCCACGGCACCTCGACGCCTTACAACGACAAGTTCGAAACGCTTGCGATCAAGAAGGTTTTCGGCGAAAACGCTTACAACATTCCGGTGAGTTCAACCAAATCAATGACCGGTCACGCTCTCGGTGCTGCAGGTGGTCTCGAAGCCGTTTTCTCGGTCAAGGCTTTGATGGAGAACAAACTTCCGCCAACAATAAACTACGAATTCCCCGACCCGGACTGCGATCTCGACTACGTGCCGAACGCTGCACGCGACGCTAGCATCGAGTATGCTCTATCAAATAACTTTGGATTTGGTGGAACGAATGCGTGTCTGGTATTCAAACGGTTTACAGAATAAAACCATTGCTCGCTGCGAGGGGTTTTGAGGTTAGGGCTTTTTCCTATATTCTATGAATGAATGCTCATTCATTTCTAATATGAAGATAATAGTTTTAATGAAACAGGTCGCCAACAAAGATGCTGTACTGCGCATCGCTGGTGACGAAAAATGGATAAACGAGACGGATGTGGCTCAGCAGACGAATGAGTCTGACGGCTATGCGCTCGAAGAGGCTTTGAGGACGGTCGAGGCAAAGGGCGGCGGCGAAGTGGTCGTTTGTACGCTCGGTCCGCAGTCGGCAAAGACCGTGATAAAAGACGCACTAGCCCGTGGGGCAAATCGTGCGATCCACGTGGTTGTCGACGATGCAAAATCGCTTTCGGCCTACCAGATCGCCAAAGCCATCGCCGACGCGATCCGCGAAGAGAATGCTGATCTTGTATTTACCGGCCTCCAGTCCGACGACGCGAGCTACGGCCAGACCGGCGTGATCCTCGCCGAACTCCTCGGCATTCCGCACGCGACCATCGTGATCGAGGTCGATCGCGAAAGCCTCGGCGATACGCTCCGTGTGAAGCGTGAGCTGGAAAGCGGCTGGTATCAATGGTTTACATACACTCTTCCGTCGCTACTGACGATCCAGTCAGGCATTTCGCAGATCCGTTACGCTTCGCTTAAGGGGATCATGGCGGCGAAAAGCAAAGAGGTTCGCGAAGTGACGCCGACGATCGAAAGCTTTGCTTCGGCGGCTCAAATTCAAAAAGTTTATATGCCTCTGAAAACGAAGCAAACTCAGATGCTCGGCAACGGCGACGCTAAAGCGGGTGCGGTCGAATTGGTTGAGAAGCTTAAAACGGAGGTGCGCGCTATATGATCCTCGTATTTATCGAACACAAAGATTGCGTACTAAATAAGACCTCGCTCGAGGCGATCGCCGCTGCTCAGGCCATCGGCAAAGATCTCGGCCTCGGTGTGACCGCTGTTCTGCCTTGTGACAAGGATTGCTCGCTGGCTCAGGATATCGCGGGCTATAACCTTGAAAAGGTTATCGTCGCAAAGAATGAAAAGCTTGGAACGTACACGCCGGACGGCTACGCTGACGCATGGGAGCATGTGATAAAGGCGACAGATCCGCAGTACATCGTGATGTCGCACACCTATCAGGTCCGTGATTTCGCACCGAAGGTTGCGGCCCGGCTCGGTCGCGAAGTCGTCGGCGACTGCATTCGCTATAAAGCTGAGGGCGGAAAGTTGATGTTGACGCGTCGCATCTTCCTTGGAAAGCTTGATGCTGATGTGACGATCGGCGGCGACGCGCCTTATTTCGTCACGTTCCAGTCCGGAGCGTTTCGCGGCGACAGTGCAGAAAAGGGAAGTGCTGCGGTCGAAACGATGGGCGTCACGGTCGGGGACATTCGTATGACGGCCGAAGCTCCGTTTCAGGAAGCAAAGGCGACCGTTGACCTTACCAAGAGTGACATCATCGTCGCCGTTGGTCGCGGTATCAAGTCGCAGGAAAATATCGCTCTCGCACAGCAGCTTGCCGATGTTCTGGGGGCCGATCTTGCGGCTTCGCGTCCGATCTGCGACAGCGAATGGCTTCCGATCGATCGTCAGATCGGTTCATCCGGACAGACGGTGGCTCCGAAGGTCTACATAGCCCTCGGCATCTCGGGTGCGATCCAGCATATAGTCGGGATGAAGAACGCGGGCACGATCGTCGCGATCAACAAAGACTCGGAAGCCCCGATCTTTGACATCGCTGACTACGGTATCGTCGGAGATCTTTTCGATGCGGTTCCCGTCTTGATCGAAGAGGTAAAGAAGGCAAAGGGTTAAATCCGTTTCCATTCTGTTGGTTTTGAAGGGGATCGGTTTATGCCGTTCCCCTTTTTCTAATTAAATTTATGAAGATCGTCATCCGGCTTGCTCTATTGATTGTTGTCGCCTGCTACTCAGTCGGTGCTCAGAGTGCTGACATCGTAATGCTCAACGGCAAGGTTTGGACGGCCGAATCGGCCCAGAAAATTGTTTCGGCGATCGCGATCAAGGGTGACAAGGTCATCGCTGCGGGCTCGGATAGTGAAGTGTCGAGGCTTCGCGGGCCGCAAACTAAAGTCGTCGACCTCGCCGGTAAATTTGCGATGCCCGGGATAAACGATTCGCATGTTCATTTCCTGGGAGCCTCGCTGACAGCGACGCAAGTCGATCTCACATCCGCCACCACGCTCGAAGAAGCACAGGCTGCGATCCGCAAATTTGCGGCCGAAAATCCCAATGCTCCGTGGATAACCGGCTTCGGATGGCAATACGCGATCTTCCCAAATGCCCGGCTTCCTCACAAGGGCGATATCGACGCCGTCGTAAACGATCGTCCAGTTTTCCTGTCTGCCTATGACGGTCACACGGGCTGGGCAAACAGCAAAGCACTCGAACTCGGCGGAGTGACAAAGGCTACGGAGTTCACCGGCTTTGGCGAGATCGTCCGCGATGGAAAAGGCGAACCGACCGGTGTCTTTAAGGAAGGAGCGATGCGTTTGGTCAGGGCGAAGGTTCCGCCGGCGACCCGTGAACAGCAGATCGATGCGTTGCGACGCGGTTTCCAAAACGCCTTGTCGCTCGGCATAACGAGCATTCAAATGCCCATGGCGGCCCAAGCGAAACAGAGTTGTACGCTAGTTTGCTTGAGAAGGGCGAACTTGGTTTACGAACCTCTGTTGCGTTCAGCGTTAGTCCGCAAACGACGCAGGCCGATATTGACAAGATCGCTGAGGCTGCAAGGAAATATGCGTCGCCGATGCTTCGCGTCGGAGCGATAAAGATAATGGTCGACGGCGTCGTCGAATCTTACACGGCCGCGATGCTCGAGCCATATACAAATAAGCCCGAAACTTCCGGGTCGCCCTCGTACACGCAAGAGCAGCTAAACAACGTAGTGCGGATGGCGGATAAGGCTGGCCTGCAGATATATATTCATGCGATCGGCGATCGTGGCGTTCGCATGGCACTCGACTCATTCGAAAATGCGATAAGGGTAAACGGCCGACGCGATTCGCGCTTCAGGATCGAGCACATCGAAACCATCCAGGCTTCGGATATTGCGAGATTTAAGGAACTGGGTGTGATCGCTTCGATGGAGCCGATACATGCGGACCCTGCGACGATCCACGTCTGGTCAGACAATATCGGAGCTGATCGGACGAGCCGTGCGTTCGCCTGGCGAGCCTTTGAGGACGCAGGCGTCAAGTTGATATTTTCGAGCGATTTTCCCGCAGCGATCAGCATCAGCCCTTGGCGAGGATTGTTCAATGCAGTCAATCGCCAAACCATCGAAGGAAAACCCGCCAACGGCTGGCTAAAACAATGGAGCGTTCCGGTCGCGACCGCCCTTACTGCGTATACGGCGAGCGGAGCTTATGCTTCTTTTGAAGAGAAAACAAAAGGACGAATTGCCGCCGGCATGCTTGCTGACATCATCGTTCTCGACCGAGACCCATTCGGCATCCCCGCATCTGATCTTCATAAGATCAACGTCATGACTACGCTGTTGGGCGGGAAAGTGGTATTTGAGAAGAAGTTTTGATCCTCATTTGGAACCTGCGACTTCGTCCGCCCTGCGTTCATCGATCTCTGCGAGTTCCGGCTTTTTTAGAGCTCGATATGCAGTAGCACGAGCTTTGTAGGCGTCTACCAGCTTGGGGTCGGCGCCAACTGCGGCGGTAAGATCTACGACCGCTCCTTCAGTATCCTTAAGCGAAAGCTTTGCCCGGCCGCGATTCATCAATGCCCGGGCGTGTCTGGGATTAGCGTCGATCACTTTCGTGAGGTCGGCTATCGCTTCTGAAAGATCTCCCTTTTCGCGACGGGCAGTTCCACGGTTGTAGTAGGCCGAGAAGTTGGTCGGAGCGAGCTCGATCGCTTTTGAAAAGTCGGCTATGGCCGCTTCGATCTGTCCTTTCTGTTTCTGAACGACGCCACGATTCATGTATGCCGAGCCGGATGCAGGATCGAGCCGAATTGCCATCGAAAGGTCTTTGTACGCTCCGTCCAGATCGCCAAGCGACCGCCGAACCGCCGCCCGATTTATGTACGGTGCCGGATCGTTCGGTTCCAGTTCGATCGCTTTCGTATAATCCTCGATCGCTCCCTTCTGATCGCCATCCTTCTGCCGATCAACCGCCCGGTTGAAATATTCGTCAGCCGGACTCTGGGCAAGGACCTGCGAATCAAATGTGAAAGTTAACAAGACCGCCGCTACGATAAATAAGTAAGCACTTCTCATATCTATGCACTTTACGACGTAAAAAGGACGAATCCAACCGAAAATTTAGCGAAACAGCTCTCGAGAACCGCATTCTAATGGCTTTTGCCTCCGCAAAAAAACTGTTGACAAGCCGGCCTGCTTAATATACGGTTGCAGGACAATTTTTTAGTGTATTTCGTGTAACGACCTGAACTGCCCCTTCAGACGCGCGGTAATTCTGCCGCTCTGGGGATTTCAGGCGAGTGTTGTTGGAAACTAACTCTCGATTTTAAATGAAAGCGTCGCTGAGACGAGACCTTTCGTCATAAATCGATGAAACGGAGGAAAGGATATGAAGAGAATACGATTTTTATGTTTCGGTATCGCTGCTGCTATCGTTTCGATAGCAATGGTGTCGCCCGCTCTGGCAATTAACATCGTGCCGAATTTTTCTACGCTACCCGCGGGGTGGGTAACCGATAGATACGAACCAGCATCGTTTTCTAACATCGGCTTGTTTCAGGGTCATTCGAATGTTCTCGGGATCGGAATAGACAGCAGTACCGGCCAGTTTTCACGGCCAGGCCCTTTTCAGGATTTGTTCTATGCAACGCAGGGACGAAAGTTCATATTTACACCTTCTCAAGGTCCTGGATCGAGCCTTTCTGCGGATCTGTTTGTTCCGGCCTCTTGGGCTGATAGCTCAAACGGCCACGTTCGAACGGATATATGGGGTACGATGGTTAACGGTTCTGCGGTGATAAGTGCTTATCCGATCATTGGCTTTACCAACTATGGCGGCTTGCCGCGCTATCGGGTCTGGGATGGAGCGGCGTGGGTTGATCTAGGCAATGCGGTGAATTTTGGCGAATGGACCAATTTTTCAATCGAACTCCTAGCCGACTCATCAATCAATTACTACGTTAATGGAAACCTGGTATTCGTCGACACGAACACGGGTGGATCGGCTGGGTTTAAGGAAGTTATGTTCCAGGCCTATAACTTCGACCATACGGCCATTGCGGGAGAGATACTTGCACCGTACACGGCTCACTGGAGTAACCCCGTTCCTGTAGCGAGGGATGCAAACCAATGCAAGAACGGCGGCTGGCGTAACGTTTTCCGAGCCAATGGAACAGCTTTCAAGAACCAGGGCGACTGCATTCAGTATGTAAATACCGGTCGTTGATGGGGTCGATTATCGTCGTTACTAATAGTAAACCCTGCGAGAAGTGCGTGAATGTTTTACGTCTTTTCGCGGGGTTTCACTCTTTTTTGTCTTCATTTGAGCCAACCATTCGTGACGGCGGTGTATCATAGAGAGGACGAAATTCCGTCTATGCGAATTATGATATTATAATAGGCGATCTTTTAAGAATATACGGGTGCGGAAACGGTGCGCGCGCTGAGGTAGTGGGAAATGGGACAAGCCAAATATCAATGTCGAGAACGACTAAACCTAAGTGACGCAACAGCATACGGAATTATCATTGCAGCGGACATTTCGTTAATTGTCATACATTGTCTTACAGCACTGGCTCATAACGGCGTTCGGCTTTCGTGAAACCTTTTAGGTGGTGGTAAGGTATTAGTCATCAAATCGACTTAAATATCGGTCGCTTTTGACCAAAATACTTCAAAAAAATCGAGAGGAAATCTGGGTTCGGAACATCCGGCCCTGTTTGATCATATGAAATTTCGCGGGCTGCTCAATGCGGCGTTAGTTTTGATTCTGGTTCAGTCGTTTGTAGTTCCATCGGCTGTTTTTGCTCAGGCGGATGTAAATGCGGCGATCCGTAAGGAAGGAATGGAGAATTCAAAGATCATGAATACGCTCCATTATTTTTCGGACGTTTATGGTCCGAGGCTTACAGGTTCGCCGAATCATGTTGCGTCGGCAAAATGGGCGGCTCGTGAGATGCAGTCGTGGGGGTTCCAGAACACGACGCTTGAACCATGGGAGTTCGGCCGCCCGGGCTGGGTCGTAGAACGAGCCGTTGGGCTAATGAACAAGCCTGTGCAGGACACGCTGACCTTCGAGGTGCTGGCGTGGACGCCTTCGACCAAGGGAACGATCATCACTGATGCTTACAGCATGATCCTGCCAAATCGCCCGACGCAGGAAGAGTTAACGAACTATTTCAACTCAGTGCGGGCAGATGTGAGCGGGAAGATCGTGCTTATCGGCAACCCCGCCGTCGTCCCGGTCAACTTCAATCCTCCTTCAAAACGGATCGCTGACGCCGTAATGAAGTGCCGTATGGATCCAACCAAAACCCCGCAGGAATGTGCAGCTCTGGCAGGACCTGGCGGTCCCGGCGGGCCTCCTTTCGGTGGCGGCGGACAGCAGCAGCAACCAAAGCCGGGTGCTCTTCCGGCACAGCAGGTAGCACTTCAGCTTAACCAGTTCCTTCTCGATAGCGGCGTCGCTCTTCGCGTGAACGATGCTGGCCGCGAACATGGCCAGATCAGGGCATTCGGAGCTTTCAATATCCAACAACCATCTTGGGACGTCTCTAAAACTGTGCCAACCATCGTTATGCGTAACGAAGATTTTGGACGCATTCACAGGCTGCTCGGAAAAGGCACTCCTGTCCGGCTCGAATTCGACATCCGTACGCGAACCGTGCCAGATGGCGTGACAAGCTACAATGTCGTCGGCGAATTGGTGGGTACCAGCAAGAAGGATGAGGTCATCCTGCTCGGCGGGCACCTTGATTCGTGGCACTCGGCCACCGGGGCGACCGACAACGCCATCGGCTGTGCGATCATGATGGAGGCCGCCCGTATCCTAAAAGCTCTTGACCTAAAAATGGATCGAACGGTTCGCGTCGTCCTGTGGAGCGGCGAAGAACAGGGACTTCTTGGCTCTCAGGCGTACGTCAAACAGCATTTTGGAACCGCTGAGAATCCAACCGCCAAGTACAACAAATTCGGAGGGTATTTCAACATCGACAGCGGTACAGGCAAGGCGAGAGGAATGAGCGTCTTCGGCCCTTCAGAAGCGTCGGCAGTGCTGCGGGAGGCCCTAAAGTCGTTCGAGGATTATGGATTCTTTGGTGCTGTTTCAACCCGCAGCCGAAACCTTGGCGGAAGTGATCATACCTCGTTCAATCAGGCCGGCCTTCCGGGGATCGGTGTCCAACAGGATCCCGTCGAGTACCAGTCCCATACCTGGCATACGAATCTTGACACCTACGAAAGGATCGTTGAGGACGACGTGAAGAAATCGGCGATCATTGTCGCGGCTGCGGTCTATCATCTGGCGACCCGACCGGACTTATTACCACGGTTCAAGGCAGGCGAGATGCCGGCACTTCCGGGAGCACCAAGCCCGTCGCCGACACCAACGCCCCGATAGTAACGCTCTGGTGTTGACCCATAGATCGGTGATCAATATATAGTGATGCCTCCTCGCCGCGGGTCGGTTCGAGGAGGCTAACTTCTTAGTTCAAAGGGGATATGGCTAGGAGACCTTTTTTTCCAGTTCTCGGATGTTTGCTTCCATTTCAGGCATGGCCTTAAGGTCGTAATCGCCGATCTTGCCGTCTGCCTTCATTTTTTCAAAGCTTGCATATGCTCTTTTGAAATACTCGAGAGATACCCGCAAAAACTCTGAGCTATCTTTCTTAGAGCTAGCCAATGCGACATAGCATTTCCCAATTCGATCAAAATTGTAGGTTGACATGCGAACTGCATAGGGGCTATCAGGGTTCATTGTCAAAACCCTCTGAAATTCCTCCTTCGCGGTGAGAAATGTGTCGAGGGCTTTTTGGTGATCTTTTAGCGTGACGTAAGTTTCCCCGAGCGAAAACCGCGTATTTGCAACGTCGTACAAAGCTTCTGAGTTATTTGGATCGGCGTGGCTTAATTCAATAAACGTTTCCAATGCGAAGATCAGGTTCTCTTCCGACTCGCGACTCTTTCCGTCTCCGTCAAGAGCCTGAGCCATTTTTTTGTAACCTAGAGCGACATCGCGTTTGGCCTGAAAGTTTGTTGGATCTGATATGAAGGATCGCTTTGCGATCTCTATCCCTTTCCCGTAGTGAACAACCGCCAGATCAAACTTTTCGGTATCCTCATAGTTCTCCGCACGTTTATTGTAGGAGAGGTTCAGCGTTCTCTGGAAACTGATGTCACTAGGATATTTTTCAGCCAAAGGAACAATAAAATCCAGGCCTTTTTGCAGATTATCTCCCGCAAGAGCGAATTCTCCGTCCCACCCGTAAGCCTCGCCGATCGCGATAAAGATGTAGCCGCGGTCTAAAGCGACTCGGTCATCGGCAGGCCGTTCCAGAATAAGCTGTTCATAGATCTCACGAGCCCCGTTGTAATATTCGATGGCGATCTTGTTGTTGCCCTCAAAAAAAGGTATCAATCCTCGCGAGCGCAAGGCTCTTGCAAGCAGCACGCGTGCATCGTAGTCGTGCGGGTTTGTATTCAGAATTGCTCGTCGAAGGACAAGGGCTTGCTCATAGAACGTAACGGCTTTTTCGTGATCGCCACCGTTCGAGTGAAGGCTGCCGAGCTTCTCAAATAGGGCGGCGTCTGCGGCATCCATGGCACCTATAAGGTTGCGATCCCTGAGACCCTCTCTTATCGAGAGAGCTCTTTCGTAGCTCTGCAAAGCTCCTTTCACGTCGCCGATGTTTGGATTGTAAGGATTGCCCTGCACATCGCCAACTTTTTCGTAAGCTGTCGCAAGTTCGCGTAGAAGTTGGGGGTCATCGTTGGATTCGATCGACAATTTGTCGAGATATTCGAGAGCCCTCGTTACCAAAAGCTTTCTGGCCGGGGTAGTTCCGGGAAGGTTCTCAATAAGGGGGGAAAATTCGGTCAGAAATGAATTTGCCAGTCCACGTACGTCCAGGAAACGCTTCTCAGCTTTTTCGCTTTCGATCTGTGCGATACGCGCTTGCCAAAGAGTGGTTGCTCCGCCACCGAGGATGGCTAAAACGACGAGCGTTCCGGCGAAAACTGAAAGCCGGTTTCGGGCCGCAAACTTACTTGCTCGATAGGCGAAGGTATCGGGCCGAGCCGAAACCGGAAGTCCCGCCAGATAGCGTCGAATATCCTCGGAAAAGCTCTCGGGGGAAGGGTAGCGACGTTCCGGCTCCTTTTTAAGAGCCTTTAATATGATGTTGTCGAGGTCGCCACGGAGTTGGTGTGGTTTGATGCTAACTATTGGTGCTTTCGTGATCCTAGTAAGGTCTGGGAGTGTTTTTGAGTCATTCGGCTCCTTTGGCTTGTCCGGGGCTTGATCAGTATTCATCCGCCCAGTTTCTGCACGTAAGGAGGGCAATGGTGGATCGGTCTCGAGGACGGCACGATAAACCTCCTCAAGATTCGACTCGTTAGTCTCAAAAGGGCGATGGCCACTCAGCAGTTCATATAGGACAATGCCGAGCGAATAAACATCCGTCGAAGTTGTAACGCTTTCGCTTCTCAACTGCTCAGGTGATGCGTAACCCGGAGTCATCACTCCAAGCCGTGTCACTGTCTCTGCGTCCGAAGTATTCTCAGAGAGTATCTTCGAGATGCCGAAATCAAGCAGTTTAGGAGTTCCATCGGCAGTGACAAGAATATTCGATGGTTTTAAGTCTCTGTGAACGACCAGGTTTTTGTGAGCAAAATCGACAGCCGAGCACACTTGCCTAAACAATTCGAGCCGCTCATTAAGTTCTCTTGGGCCGCGAGCACAATACTGATCGATCGGGACGCCATCGATGAATTCCATCGCGAGATAGGGAATTCCGTCATCTGTAGATCCGGCATCAAGCAATCGAGCGATGTTAGGGTGCTCAAGCTTGCTAAGTATCTCTCGCTCGTGCTCAAAACGCCGCCTTAGAGCGGACGTGTTAAGTTCTCGTTTCAAGAGCTTCAAAGCGACACGCTGCTCAAACTTCCCATCGACTCGTTCTGCCAGATAGACGGCTCCCATACCGCCGTGACCGAGCTCCGAAACTACCCGGTATGGCCCGATCTCTCGGCCCGCTAATGAAAACTCATCGGCCTCGATAAAATCCTTCGACAATTCAACAGCCGAAAGCTGCATTAGATCTGCGGCTTCCTCCTCAAAGGCAATTAGAGACGCTATTTCGAGACGAATCTCGTTCGAGACCGAGAGGCCGTCAAGATAAGACAGGCGTTCGTTGACAGGCAACTCGAGCACGTCTGCGACTATTTCTTTGATCAAACTCCAATTATCTAACTGCATAAGCGTCCACCGAAGATTCCCTCTTTGTTGTGAATGCGTTATTTGGAGGAAAAGCGTGCCAATCTTTTCTATTAACGGTTGAGTTCCCGATATAACCAGAGGCGGGCTGATTGCCATTCACGAACCACTGTTCGCTCACCGATGTCGAGGGTCTCGGCAATTTCAGCGTTCGTTAACCCACCGAAGAATCTCATTTCGACGATCCTAGCCTGACGCCCGTCTAGAGAGCCCAAACGATTCAGCACCTCATCGATCGCCAAGATTGAATCTGCTCGTTCGTCGATCGGAAGATCGATCTCGTCGGTAGAGAAATGAATAGGATTTTTCCCGCGTTTCTCGCTCGCGTGCATGCGGGCGTGATCTACGAGGATCTGGCGCATTAGTCGTGATGCTACGCCGAAGAAGTGGGCCCGGCTCTCCCAGACGACCCCCGATGCATCGCCAAGCTTCACAAATGCCTCGTGAACCAGCGCGGTTGGCTGCAGCGTGTGGTTCGCCCTTTCACGTGACATTAGAAAACGTGCCTGGCGACGCAATTCGTCGTAAACAAAGCGCAAAAGCCTTTCTTTCGCATCTTCGTCACCGTTATTCCACGCGTGCAAAATTCTCGTGATCTCTGAGTTTTCGCTCACAGCCATAAGTCTAGTGTTTGCAGTGCCTATTGGAACAGTTTAGCTCAATTCCTTCTCGAAAGGAAGGTGTTTCTGTGTTCAGCCGGCTGCCGAAACAAGAAGCTCAGGCCAGAAGTGGAGCTCCGATGATAGATAAACCAGGTATCCATGCTTCTTTTTCTCGATAAAACTTCTGTATACGAAGCTGTGACCGTACTAATTCCGATCATTTTGATAGGGGTTTTCTGGTGATTCCAGACTGAGATAAGTTGACATTCACTACCGTCTGACGTAATGTGAAAGGGTTTCAGTATTTAAAACTAACCATCATGGTCTCGGCATTGCTTCCAGCAGCCGTTCAGTAACCTCGGGAGATATTGTATTTTTATGAAGAATAGTGCCACTTGTCGATTTTGGAACCAGGCAGCTCTAAGGCTTGCGGCGATAACGCTGTTTGTCGGGAGTCTGTTGTTTTTTGCAACGGTTAGTTCGACTTCCGCTCAGGCGATCAATGAAGACTTTGCTAGCCTTGACACACTGCTTGCCAACGGATGGGCACGGCAGAATGCCAGCGATCCTTTGGGAGCTGCTAACTGGACCCAGGGGTCCCCAGGCACTGCATTTCCGTCTGCCCATCAGGGTGCTCCAAACTCCTTTATATTAGTTAATTTCAATAGCACTACAGGGATAGGGACCATCAGTAACTGGTTGTTTGGCCCGGTTCGCACGTTTAATAATGGGGATACGATCTCATTCTTCACTAGAACACCAAACAATAATTTTCCCGATCGCTTGCAACTCAGGCTCTCTACGAACGGCGCGAGCACGAATGTTGGTTCAGGGGCACTTGGTGTTGGTGATTTTACAACGCTTTTGGTCGATATCGATCCGACGTATTCGGGGTCTTATCCCACGACTTGGACGCAGTTCACCGCGACGATATCGGGACTTGCAGGCCCTGTAAGCGGTCGTTTTGCCCTCCGTTACTTTGTAGAGGACGGCGGCCCGGACGGTGACAACTCCAATATCATCGGCGTAGACACGCTGGCTTACACACCGGCCGCGGCAGCAACGCCGACGCCAACTCCTACGCCAACGCCGACGCCAACTCCAACGCCAACTCCGACGGCAACGCCGACACCAACGCCGACACCAACGCCGACACCTACGGCAACTCCGACGCCGACGCCAACTCCGACCGCAACTCCGACGCCAACGCCAACGCCAACGCCAACGCCAACGCCAACTCCGACGGCAACGCCAACGCCTACACCGACCCCAACGTCGACACCGACGGCAACTCCAACGCCGAGTCCGAGTCCATCGCCTGGCGGCTGTCTTGTACAGGCTCTTGTTGACCCAGGTTTGGAAGCAAGTGTGACCGGAGCGACAGCTATTACAAACCCGAACTGGCCGTCGACCTCGACGAATTTTGATTCATCGCTTTGCAGCGTTGCGTTTTGTGGAGCCAACGGGCCGCCGCGAAATGGCACCTACCTAGCATGGTTCGGTGGAACATCGGCTGCTGAGGCAGGCACCCTCCAGCAAACCCGCGTTATCCCGGTTGGTACAAACCCAACTTTGAAGTATTGGTTGAGAGTGAGCGCAGTGGCAACCCCGTTCAATGCGACGCTCGTCGTTAAGGTTGATGGCGTGACCGTCCAGACGATCACGGAACCTGCCACTGCCGAAGCGGCTTACACGGAACGAGTTGTTGCTCTTCCGGCAAGCGTAGCCAACGGTGGCTCACACATTATTAGGTTTGAATACAACAATCCGGCCGGAAGCGGAACTTCGAACTTCTTGGTTGATGACATCACCCTAGAGACCACGACCGCAGGTGCTTGTGCAACCCCAACCCCAACGCCAACCCCGACGGCAACGCCGACGCCTCCTCCGGGAAGCGGAACGACGGTTAGCTACACGGGAGCAGCGGTAAATATCACGGACAACAGCCCGG
>LNFM01000929.1_pt1 | contig 134898 bp, 128 predicted proteins | sample 596031 | NCBI WGS metagenome assembly LNFM01 (sample SAMN04254537, study PRJNA301005) | activated carbon metagenome | isolation source: dual media filters at the Ann Arbor, Michigan drinking water treatment plant | place: USA: Ann Arbor | reverse complement strand
TCGTCATGGCAGCTGGCAAGGAAATACGCGGCAAGATCAAGAGTGTCGAGAACACCAAGAAGATCACCAAGGCCATGGAAATGGTCGCCGCTTCGAAGATGCGCAAGGCGCAGGATCGCATGCGCGCAGCTCGGCCCTATGCCGAGAAGATCCGCAGTCTCGCGGCCAACCTGTCCAAGGCCACGCCCGAGTACAAGCACCCGTTCCTGATCCAGAACACCGGCGTGAAGTCGGTGGGCTTCGTCGTGGTGACGACCGACAAGGGCCTGTGCGGCGGCATGAACACCAACGTGCTGCGCGCGGTCACCTTGAAGCTCAAGGAGCTCGAAGCGCAGGGCCAGAAAGCCGAAGCGGTCGCCATCGGCAACAAGGGCCTGGGCTTCCTGAACCGCATTGGCGCCAAGGTGGTGTCGCACGCGACGCAACTGGGCGACAAGCCGCACCTCGACAAATTGATTGGCCCGGTCAAGGTGCTGTTTGACGCCTATGCCGAGGGCAAGCTGAGCGCGGTCTATCTTTGCTACACCGGCTTCATCAACACGATGAAGCAGGAGCCGCTGGTGCAGCAGCTGCTGCCGCTGTCGGCGCAGAGCCTGGAGGCACCGGCACCGGACGGCGCTGGCAAGTACGGTTGGGACTACCTGTACGAGCCCGATGCCGAAACCGTGATCGATGAGCTGCTGCTGCGTTACACCGAAGCGTTGGTGTACCAGGCCGTGGCCGAGAACATGGCGTCCGAGCAATCGGCGCGAATGGTGGCGATGAAGTCCGCCACCGACAACGCCGGCTCGGTGATCGGTGAGCTGAAGCTGGTCTACAACAAGACGCGTCAGGCCGCGATCACCAAAGAACTGTCCGAAATCGTCGCCGGTGCCGCTGCCGTTTGATCGGCGCGCCGCACGATTCCAGAACTCCAGAATTCGTTTTTTCTAAGGATACGAACATGTCCGCAGTGGCTACAGAAGGCAAGATCGTCCAGTGCATCGGCGCGGTGGTCGACGTGGAATTCCCGCGCAACGCCATGCCGAAGATCTATGACGCGCTGAAGCTCGACAGCCTGGGCCTGACCCTCGAAGTCCAGCAGCAGTTGGGCGACGGTGTGGTGCGCACGATTGCACTCGGTTCCTCCGACGGGCTGCGTCGCGGCCTGACGGTGGTCAACACGCAGAACCCGATCACCGTGCCAGTGGGCCGTGCGACGTTGGGCCGGATCATGGACGTGCTGGGCAGGCCGATCGACGAGCGTGGCGTCGTCGGTCAGGAGTTGACCGCGTCGATTCACCGCAAGCCACCGGCTTATGACGAACTGAGCCCGTCGCAGGATTTGCTCGAAACGGGCATCAAGGTGATTGACCTCGTGTGCCCGTTCGCCAAGGGCGGCAAGGTGGGTCTGTTCGGCGGCGCCGGTGTCGGCAAGACCGTGAACATGATGGAGTTGATCAACAACATCGCGAAGGCGCACAGCGGCTTGTCGGTGTTTGCAGGCGTCGGCGAGCGCACCCGCGAAGGCAACGATTTCTATCACGAGATGGCCGATTCGGGCGTCGTGAACCTGGAGAACCTGCCGGAGTCGAAAGTGGCCATGGTCTACGGCCAGATGAACGAGCCGCCGGGCAACCGTCTGCGCGTGGCGCTGACCGGCCTGACCATCGCCGAGTCGTTCCGCGACGAAGGCAAGGACGTGCTCTTCTTCGTCGACAACATCTACCGCTACACCCTGGCCGGTACCGAAGTGTCGGCACTGCTGGGCCGGATGCCCTCCGCGGTGGGCTACCAGCCGACGCTGGCCGAGGAAATGGGCCGCCTGCAAGAGCGGATCACCTCGACCAAGGTCGGTTCGATCACGTCCATTCAGGCCGTTTACGTGCCAGCCGATGACCTGACCGACCCTTCTCCTGCGACCACCTTCGCCCACTTGGACTCCACCGTGGTGCTGTCGCGTGACATCGCTTCGTTGGGCATCTACCCGGCGGTCGACCCGCTCGACTCGACCTCGCGTCAGCTCGACCCGAACGTTGTCGGCGAAGACCACTACAACACCGCCCGCGCGGTGCAGGGCACGCTGCAGCGCTACAAGGAACTGCGCGACATCATCGCGATTCTGGGCATGGACGAACTGGCCCCGGAAGACAAGCTGGCCGTGGCCCGCGCGCGAAAGATCCAGCGTTTCCTGTCTCAGCCTTTCCACGTGGCCGAAGTCTTCACCGGTTCGCCAGGCAAGTACGTGACGCTGAAGGAAACCATCCGCGGCTTCAAGATGATCGTTTCCGGCGAGTGCGACAGTCTGCCGGAGCAAGCCTTCTACATGGTCGGCACGATCGACGAGGCTTTCGAGAAAGCGAAGAAGATTCAGTAAGCGGTGCATTCGGCGCGCTGGCGGCGTTGCCGTGCTCAGTGGACATGTGTCCACTTCCGCGCGGCGTCTTGCCAGCCCACCGACTGCTTGCTTTCTGAACCTTCTTCCCACGCTTAGGACATTGCCATGGCCACACTCCACGTAGACGTCGTATCCGCCGAAGAGATGATCTTCTCCGGCGAGGCCAAGTTCGTGGCCTTGCCGGGTGAAGAGGGCGAGCTGGGCATCTATCCCCGGCACACGCCGCTGATCACTCGCATCAAGCCGGGCGCGGTGCGCATCGTGCGCGCTGACAACGACGCGGAAGAATTCGTGTTCGTCGCCGGCGGCATTCTCGAGGTGCAGCCGGGCACGGTCACCGTGCTGGCCGACACCGCCATCCGCGGCAAGGACCTCGACGAAGCCAAGGCCACCGAAGCCAAGCAGCGTGCCGAAGAAGCGATGAAGAACGCCAAGAGCGACATCGACTTCGCGAAAGCGCAAGGCGAGTTCGCCGCGATGGCCGCGCAGATCGCCGCGTTGCGCAAGTTCCGCAAGAAGTAATTCCTCTCTAGGCCCCCGAGGCTTGCAACGGCAGACTTTGGTCTGCCGTTGCTGTTTCTGAACCCCGATGTCGTCGCCGTCTTTTCGCGTTGCGCGCTGGGCCGCCTGGGCGCCAGGCTTGCCCGACCAGGCGGCCTGGCTGGCCTGGCTGGCTGCGCCTGCCTGGCCCCTGCCTGCGGTCGATGCCATGGTGGCGCCGCTCGCCGAAGTGCCGGCCATGACGCGCCGGCGCATTGACCCGCTGGGTCGTGCGGCGCTGCAGGCCGCCTGGTGGGTTCAGGGGCCAGCGCCGACCGGGCCGGTCGTGTTCGCCTCGCGCTGGGGTGAGATTGCGCGTTCGGTTGCGCTGCTGAGGCAACTGAGCCAGGGCGAGGCGCTGTCGCCCACGGCCTTCAGCCTGTCGGTGCACAACGCCAGCAGTGCGGTCTACTCCATCGCCCGCAACGACACCGCAAACTACACCGCCATCTCTGCCGGTCCGGCGAGTGCGGCGGCCGGCGTCTGCGAGGCCCTCGGCCTGCTGGCTCAGGGCGAGTCCCAGGTCCTGGTTGTGTCGGTCGAATCCGCGCTGCCCGAGGCATATCAGAGCTTCGACCGGCACGCCGGACCGCTGCGCGCCTGGGCCGCCCTGCTGGAACCTGCCGAGCAGGGCCTGCGGCTGCAGGCCTGCGCACCGGGCCTCGACAACCTCACCGACCTGCCGCCCGATTTGGCCACGCTGCGCTTCCTGACCGGCGCGGCCCCGCATTGGCGTCAGCACGGCTGGCTGTGGAGCCGGCATGGCTGATTGGCTGCAGTGGCCCGGGCGCGTCTGGCGCATCTTCGCGACGGCCCTGGCTTTTGCCTGCTTCGGCATCGGCGGCGCGCTGCTCAGGCTGGTCGTCTTCCCGCTGCAGGCCCTGCTGCTGCGTGACGCTGCCCGGCGCCAGCAGGCCGCCCGCAGCGTTGTGCAGGCCGTCTTTCGCCTTTTCATCAGCTGGCTGCGGCTGCTGGGCCTGATCCGCTACGAGGTCCGCGGTGTCGAGAAGCTGCAACGTCGCGGCCTGCTCATCCTGGCCAACCACCCGACCCTGATCGACGTGGCGTTCCTGATCGGCCTGGTTCCTAACGCCAGTTGCGTGGTCAAATCCACGCTGGCCACACACCCCTGCACAAGGGGGCCGGTACGCGCGACAGGTTACATCTGCAACAATTCGGGGTCGGATTTGCTGCTGCCTTGTCTAGCCACGCTGGCAGCGGGCAGCAACCTGATCATCTTTCCCGAAGGCGCGCGATCTCAGCCTGGGCACGCCCTGAAGATGCAACGGGGCGCGGCGCAGATCGCGCTGCGTGGCGGACTCGACATCACGCCGGTGCGAATCCATTGCGAGCCAGCCGGGCTGTACAAGGGGCAGCCTTGGTGGGCTGTCGCCAAGCGACCGCTGTGTTTCAAAATCGAGGTCGGGGATGATCTGCCCTCCGCCTTTGCGCTGCAAGCGGCCGGCGGTGAGCATGGCCGGGCAGCACGTCGTTTGACGGAAAGCCTGATCCAGTTTTTCTCAGAGCCCCCAGGGGCAGCCAAAGCAGTCACGAAGGGAAGTCATGCAAGCGCTGGAACATGAAATCAAGATGCTGCTGATCTCGGCGCTCCAACTTGAAGACCTCAAGCCCGAGGACATCGATGCCGAGCAGGCGCTGTTCGTCGAAGGCTTGGGGCTGGACTCCATCGACGCGCTGGAGCTTGGCCTTGCGCTGCAGAAGTGCTACGGGCTGAGCATGGCCGCCGACTCCGCCGAAACTCGCCGGCATTTCGCCAGCATCCATGCCTTGGCGCTTTTCGTCGATGGTCAACGCAAGATTGCCGCTTGAGGTCTTGCCATGACAGACCAAGAAATTTTTGAGTCCCTGCGTGGCATCCTCATCGAGACCTTCGACATCGAAGCCGACCGGGTGGTGCCACAAGCCAAGCTCTACGACGATCTGGACATCGACAGCATCGACGCGGTCGACCTCATCGTGAAGCTCAAGCCTTTGGTGGGCAAGCGCCTGCCGCCCGAGGCCTTCAAGGCAGTGCGCACCGTGCAGGACGTCATCGACGCGCTGCAAGGCCTGTTGAAGGCCGACGCCGCCGACGCTGAAGCCGGCGACAAGCCGGCTGCGGCGACCGCCTGATCCGGGGCAAGCGATGCGCTGGGCCCTGGTGCTGGCCCTGACGGCCGGCTACCCACTGATTGTCTATTTCAGCCTGGGGCACATCGAGCCTCGCTACATCGCCTTGTTGCTGCTGGCCTTGGCAGGCCTGCGCTGGCTGACTGGTGGCGCGCAGGTCGTGCAGGCCCGCTGGGTGGCGCTGGCTGCGCTGCTGCTGGCCGCCAGCACGGCGCTGCTCAACCAGAGCCTGCCGCTCAAGCTCTACCCGGTGCTGGTCAATGTCGTGCTGCTCGCGGTGTTCGGCCTGAGCCTGGTGCGTGGCCCGAGCGTCGCCGAGCGCATTGCGCGCATTCAAGACCCCGATCTCGACGCCCGCGGCCAAGCCTACACCCGCCGCGTCACGCAAGTGTGGTGCGGCTTCTTTGTGCTCAACGGCGGCTTGGCGTTGGCCACCGCGCTGTGGGCGTCGGAAGAGATCTGGGCGCTTTACAACGGCTTGATCGCTTACAGCCTCATCGGCGCGTTGATGGGTGGCGAATGGTTGCTGCGGCGCGCCCTCCGCGCACGGTATGAAAGGGCGCAGGCGTGATCCCGGCACAGCGTCTGGCCGCATGGCTGACACTGCCGCCACCCGTCGTTGTCGGCTGGCGTCGCCGCGAGCCCGTCTCCGGCGCCGAGTTCCTCGACCAGGCGGGCCGCTGGCAGGCCGCCTTTGCTGCGCAGCCCGGGCAACGCTTTGCGCTGTACTTCGAGGACAGCCTGAGCTTCGCCGCCGCGCTCTTCGGCCTCTGGCAAGCCGGCAAGCAGGCTTGGTTGCTCGGGGATCTGACACCGTTGAGTCGGCAGGCCCTGCGCTCGCGCGTGGACGGCTACGCTGGCGACGGTCAGTGGCTTGAAGATCTGCCCTGCATCCAGGCCGCCGCTGTGCCGGCGCTCGCCGTGGCGCCCCTGAACCCGCAAGCCCTGCAGCTCGTCGTCTTCACGTCGGGTTCGACCGGCGAGCCGCAAGCGCTGCCCAAGCGCCTGTGCCAGCTCTTCGACGAGATCACGGCGCTGGAGCAGACCTTTGGCGCAACTTCCCCTGGCGCGGTCGTGCTGGCCAGCGTCTCGCACCAGCATGTTTACGGCTTGCTGTTCCGCGTGCTGTGGCCACTCGCCACGGGCCGGCCAGTGCAGGCGCAGAGATTGGTCGTCCTTGAAGACCTGGCCGAACTGACGCCTCCCGGCACCCGCGCCATCCTCATCGCCAGCCCCGCTCACTTGAGTCGTTTGCCCTTGGTGGCGCAGGGCGGCGTCGATCAGCTCTTCAGCTCCGGTGCGCCACTGCCCGATGCGGCCCTGCCCGACTGCCTGCGTGTCTTTGGCCATGCGCCCATCGAGGTCTACGGCAGCAGCGAGACGGGTGGCGTCGCCTGGCGCCAGCGCAACCCCGGCGCCCTCGTCCACTGGCAGGCGCTGCCCGGCGTCGAGTGGCGCATCGAGGGCGAAGGCCTGTGGCTGCGCTCGCCGCACTTGGACGATGCCGCCTGGACGCCCTGCGCCGACCGCGCTGTGGCCGTCGACGGCGGCTTCGACCTGCTTGGTCGCACGGACCGCATCGCCAAGATTGCCGAGAAGCGCGTCTCGCTGACCGCCGTTGAAGCTGCGCTGCGCGCGTCGCCCTTGATCGCCGACCTGCGCTTGCTGCCGCTGACCGAGCCCCGCGAACAGCTGGGCGTGGTCGCCGTGCCCAGTGACGCCGGCTGGCAGCTGCACGACGAGCAGGGCAAGCGGGGGCTGGCCGAAGCGCTGCGCGCCCGCCTTGCCGACGTCGTCGAGCGCGTCGCCTTGCCGAGGCGCTTCCGCTTCCTGCCTGAGCTGCCGGTCAACGCGCAGGGCAAGTCCACGCAGGCCCGGTTGCGCGCCGAGTTCGACTCCTGCCGGCCGGCGCTGCGTGCCGTCGAAACCACAGAGACTGGCCAGGACCTGACCCTGTTCATCGACCCGGCCTTGCCGCAGTTCAACGGCCACTTCCCCGGCCATCCCATCCTGGCAGGCGTCGTTCAGCTCGAATGGGCCGAGCTGTTCGGCCGTGAGCACTTTGGCATCACGGGCGAATTCGCCGGCATGGAGGCCATCAAGTTTCAACGCGTCATCACGCCTTCTCAGCGCGTCACGCTCAGTCTCGCCTGGGCGTCGGGCAAGCTGACCTTTCGCTACCATTCGACCCGAGGCCAGCACGCCAGCGGCCGGCTGCTGTTCACTCCACCATGAGCCCCACCCGATCGCCCGAAGGGGCTCATCTCCCGCTTGGAGGGGCAGCGCACAGCGCGAAGGGTGCCGAACTGCGCCTTGGCGCCGTCATCCCGGTCTACAACCACGGCGGCCCGGTGGCAGGCGTCGTGGCGGCGCTGCGCGCGCACGGCCTGCCCGTGCTGCTGGTGGACGACGCCAGCGAGCCCGGCTGCGCGGCCGTGCTCGACTTGCTGGCCTGCCAACCCGATGTCCTTCTGGAGCGCCTGCGCGTCAACCAGGGCAAGGGCGGTGCTGTCATGGCCGGCCTGCACCGCGCCCATCAACTGGGATGGACGCATGCGCTTCAGATCGATGCCGACGGCCAGCACGACACGTGCGATGTGCCCGCGTTCGTCGCTGCGGCCGTGGCCGAGCCTGCGCAGCTGATCTGCGGCTGCCCGATCTACGACGACCGCGTGCCCAGAGCGCGCCTGTATGGCCGCTATGCGACTCACATCTGGGTCTGGATCAACACACTGTCCTTTGCGGTGCGGGACTCGATGTGCGGCTTTCGCATCTACCCGCTTGCACAGGTGTTGCACTGCGTGGAAGGCCGGCATATCGGCCGCCGCATGGACTTCGACACCGAGATCGCCGTGCGCCTCGTCTGGTCGGGCATGCGGGTCACCAATCTGCCGACGCGCGTGCGCTACCCCGAAGACGGTGTCTCGCACTTTCGCGCCTGGCAGGACAACGTGCTGATCTCGGCCATGCACACGCGGCTCTTCTTCGGCATGCTGTGGCGCGCACCTCTGCTGCTGTGGCGCAAAGTCGCGGCATGAAGCATTGGGCGTCCATCGGTGAGAACACCTTCGTTGCAGGCATCTGGCTCCTGTTCGGCGTGCACCGCCTGCTGGGCCGCACGGTGTTCAGCCTGATGCTGTGGCCTGTCGTGCTCGCCTATTGGCTGGCACGCCCCACGCTGCGTGCGCACAGCCTGGGCTATCTGCGGCGCTTGCAGCCCACCGCAGGCTGGCGTGAAGGCCTGGCCCATGTGCGCCTGTTTGCCGAGACTCTGCTCGACAAGCTGCTCGCCATCGCCGGCCGCTACCCGCTCGATCGCGTGCAGGCGCGCGGCGCCGATGCCGTTCACGCTCAGGCGCAGGCGGGCCAGGGGGTCGTGCTGGTCACCGCGCACATCGGCTGCCTGGAGCTGTGCCAGGCGCTGGCTGAGACGCACCCGGGCATCAAGGTCAACGTGCTCGTGCACACCCGGCATGCCGAGGCCTTCAATCGCATCCTGGTGCGCCTGAACCCGCAGCGTGGCGTCGAGTTGATCGAGGTCAGCGACCTGGACGTGGGCCTCACGCTGCAGCTGGCGGACCGCGTCGCGGCGGGCGAGTTCATCGCTATCGCAGGTGACCGCGTGCCGGTGCGTGGAAGCAAGACGGTGCGCCTTCCTTTCCTTGGGAGCGAGGCCGACTTCCCGGTCGGGCCTTACCTGATCGCCGGCCTGCTCGGCTGCCCGCTCTACTTGATGCTCAGCCTGCACGAAGGCGATGGCTATGCGCTGGAGTTCGAGCTGTTGGCCGACAAGGTCCACCTGCCGCGCCGCGCCCGTGAGGCCGCGCTCGCCGAGCATGCTCGTCGCTTTGCCGACGCGCTCGCGGCGCGGCTGCATCGTTCGCCCTATGACTGGTTCAATTTCTACGCTTTCTGGGACAGACCCGATGTCGCCCATCACGTTTGACGGCCAGCGGCTGGCGATTGAAGACATCGTCGCGCTGGCCCACCGCCAGGCCAGCGCCGAGATCGGCCGCACGCCCCAGTTCCAAGGCCGCATCCAGGCCGGCGCGGATTTCGTGACTCGCCTGCTGGCCGAGGACGGCGTCATCTACGGCGTCACCACCGGCTATGGCGACTCCTGCACCGTGGCCGTGCCGCCGGCCCTGGTGGCCGAGCTGCCGCACCATCTCTACGCCTACCACGGCATCGGCGCGGGCGCACTGCTGAGCCCGGAGCAGACCCGCGCCGTGCTGGGCGCTCGCCTGGCCTCGCTGTGCCAGGGCCTGTCGGGCGTGAGCCTGGACCTGCTGCGCCAGATCGAGACGCTGCTGACCCACGACATCCTGCCGCTGATCCCCAGCGAAGGCTCGGTGGGCGCCAGCGGCGACCTGACGCCGCTGTCGTATCTGGCTGCCGTGCTGTGCGGCGAGCGCGAGGTCAGCGTCAACGGCGAGACGCTGCCCGCTGCCGAGGCCCTGCGCGCCGTCGGCGCCACGCCGTTGCGCCTGCGTCCCAAGGAAGGCCTGGCCATCATGAACGGCACGGCCGTGATGACCGGCCTGGCCTGCCTCGCGTTCGCGCGCGCCGACTACCTTGCCAAGCTCGCCACGCGTATCACGGCGATGAACGTCGTGGCCAGCGCCGGCAACGCCCATCACTTCGACGCCACGCTGTTCGCCGCCAAGCCCCACGCCGGCCAGCAGCGCGTGGCCGAGCGCCTGCGCGCCGACCTCGCCAGCGACAAGCCCTCCCGCAACGACCACCGCCTGCAGGACCGCTACTCGCTGCGCTGCGCGCCGCACGTTATCGGCGTGCTGGAAGACACGCTGCCCTGGCTGCGCCAGTTGATCGAGAACGAACTCAACAGCGCCAACGACAACCCGCTGATCGACCCGGTCGAGGAGCGCGTGCTGCACGGCGGCCACTTCTACGGCGGCCACATCGCGATGGCGATGGACACGCTGAAGACGGCCGTGGCCAACATTGCCGACTTGCTGGACCGCCAACTTGCCCTGCTGGTGGACGCCCGTTACAACCACGGCCTGCCGGCCAATCTGTCGGGCGCGCAAGGCCAGCGCGCGGCCATCAACCATGGCCTGAAGGCGCTGCAGATCAGCGCGTCCGCGTGGACCGCCGAGGCACTCAAGCAGACCATGCCGGCCTCCGTCTTCAGCCGCTCGACCGAATGCCACAACCAGGACAAGGTCAGCATGGGCACCATCGCCGCGCGCGACGCGCTGCGTGTTCTGGAACTGACCGAGCAAGTCGTCGCCGCGACGCTGATCGCCGCCCGCCAGGGGGTTGAGCTGCGCGACAAGCAGGCACCGCTGGCTCTCACACCGAACCTGGCTGCGATGCAGGGCGACCTCGTCGAGCGCTTGCCGCTGATCGTCGAGGACCGCGCGCTGGACCGCGAACTGTGCGGCTTGGTGGACGCCATCCGCGGCCAAGCCTGGAGCTTGTATGCCTGAGCTCTGGCACGAGATCGAGCTGACCCCGGCCTTCCATGACCTGGACCCGATGGACATCGTTTGGCACGGGCACTACGTCAAGTACCTGGAGCTGGCGCGCAACGCGCTGATGGCCCGCTTCAACTACGACTACCCGCAGATGCGCGAGTCCGGCTATGCCTGGCCCATCGTCGACATGCGACTCAAGTACGTGGACATGCTGCCCTACGGCCGCCGCGTCATCGTCCGCGCCGAGATTGTCGAGTGGGAGAACCGCATCAAGGTCGACTACGTGATCCGCGACGCGGTGACCGCGAAGGTCATCCACAAGGCCCACACCATCCAGGTGGCGCTCAACATCGCCACGCGGGAGATGGAATGGGTCTGCCCGCCCATCCTCTGGCAGAAGCTCGGCGTGGGCCCGGCATGAAGCGCCGAGCCCTGTTGCTGGCTCTGCTGCCCGCTGCTGCGTTCGCCGAAACCGCCTTGGCGCAGGCCGTGCGCGAGCGACTGCAGCAGCCCGAGTGGCTGCGCGGCGAGTTCACCCAGACCAAGAAGGTACCCGGCTTCGCCAAGCCGCTCGTGTCGCGCGGCGACTTCGTGCTGGCGCGCGGGCGCGGCGTGCTGTGGCGCACGGTGAAGCCGTTCGCGAGCGAGCTGCGGCTGACCCACAACGAGATCCGCGCGACGCAGGGCGGGCAGACCTCGATGCGCCTCGACGCCGCGCGCGAACCGGCCGTGCGCCTCATCACGACGCTGATGTTCTCGCTGCTCAATGGTGATGTCAGCGGCCTGGCCGATGTGTTGGAGCTGAGCGGCAGCGTCAAGGGCGCGGGCTGGCAGCTGTCGCTCACGCCCAAACCCGGCGCGTTGCAGCAGGTGCTGAAGAAGGTCGAGCTCGAAGGCGATGGCTTCGTGCGCCGCATCCAGCTGTTCGAGGCCAATGGGGACGAGAGCCTGATCCAGCTCGCCAACCAGCGCGTGGACGGCGCACCCGAGCCGGGCCTGTTCCAGTGAATCTTGAGCAGAGCACCCGGCGCCTGGCGGGCCTGTGGCTGGTGCTCGTGCTGACCTGTGTGGCGCACAACGTCTGGCATTGGGCGGTGCAGAAGCGCACGCCGGTGACCGACATGCTCGCCATGTTGCCGCGCGACGAGCAGCGCCCGTTGGCAGCGCAGGCCACGCAGGCACTGGCCGATGCGGGCGCTCGTCGCGTGACCGTGCTGATGGGCGGCGCCGATGCGACCCAGGCGCAGCGTGCGGCCGATGCGTTTCTGCAGAAGCTCGGCAACGACATCCCCGCGCGGCACCGCATTGCCGATGCCGACAGTCAGGCCTGGCTCAAGCTCTACACGCCGGTCCGCGCCGGCCTGCTGTCGCCGCAGGCGCGAACCCGCTTGGCCGATGCCCCGACGACCGAGCTGGCGGACCAGGCGCTGGCCGCGCTGTACCAGCCTGTCGGCGGCCCGCGCGTTGGCGTTTGGGCTGACGACCCGCTCAACCTCTTCGGCCAGTGGCTGGCCGAGCGCGGCCAGGTCAGTCGTGTCCGCGTGCAGGACGGCCGGCTGATGCTGACCGACCCCGATGCGCCCGATCACCAGTACGCACTGGTGCTGATCGAGCCGCCTGGTTCCGGTTTCGAGATCAGCGCCCAGCGCACATTGCAACTCCGTCTGGACGCGGCAGCGCGGGCCGCTGAAGGGCAGGGCGCCCAGGTCATCCGCGCCGGTGTGCCGATGTTTGCTGCGGTCGCCGCTGAGCAGGCCGAGCGCGAGATCCACACCATCGGCCTGGGCTCGCTGGTGGGCATCGTGGCGCTGACGCTGTTGGCCTTCCGTTCGATCCGCCCGCGCCTGCTGGTGGCGCTGTCGATGGCCGTCGGCCTGGCCGTGGCGGCGTCGGTGTGCCTGCTGGTGTTTGGCGAGCTGCACCTCGTCACGCTGGTGTTCGGCGCCAGCCTGCTGGGCGTGGCCGAGAACTACGGCAGCAACTACTTCAGTGCGCGTCAAGGCCTGCAGGCCGGCGAGCGCTGGGCCATGCTGTCGCGGCAGATCCCGGTCGTCAGCCTGGCCATGGCGACGACGGTGATCGGCTACGCGCTGCTGGCGCTGCCGCCCTTCCCGGGTCTGCGCCAGATCGCCGTGTTCTCGGCGGTGGGCCTGGTCGCGGCGTTCGTGACCGTGCTGTGGTGGTTCCCGCTGTTGGACGGCGCCGGTCGCATGGCGCCGACGCGGTTCGCCGACTGGCTGGGTTCACGGCGTGCGCTGTGGCCCAGCCTGAAGGCGCGTGGCTTCACGGCGCTGCTGCTGGTGTCCGCTCTGCTGGTCGCCTGGGGTGCTGGCCGACTGCGCGTCGATGACGACATCCGCCAGCTGCAATCCGCGCCGGCCGCCCTCGTCGCCCAGCAGCGCGAATTTGCCCGCCTGATGCAGGCGCCCAGCGTGGCGCAGTTCTTCGTCGTGCAGGGCCGCAATGAGCAAGAGCTGCTGGAGCGCGAAGAAGCGCTGACGGCGCAGTTGCGCGGCAGGCAGCTGGGCGTGCAGGCGGTCAGCGATTGGCTGCCCTCGCTGCGCCGCCAACGCGAGGACGCTGCGCTCGCCACGCGCCGCGCGGCCGACCTGCGCCCGGTACTGGCCGAACGACTCGACCAGCCGGTTGCGCCCACCACCGCCACGCCGACCGAGCTGACCCCCCAGGCCTGGCTCGCCAGCCCCGCCAGCGAGCCCGTGCGCGCACAGTGGCTGGGCCGCCTGGGCGAGGGGCAGGGCAGCGTCGTGCTGCTGCGCGGCGCCGACGCCGCCCAAACCCGCACGGCGCTGGCGGCGCTGACGCTGGACGGCGTCACCTGGGTCGACAAAGTCGGCGAGGTCAGCACGCTGCTGGGCCGCTACCGGGTGCTGATGTCCTGGGTGCTGGTGCTCGGCTTCGTGCTCACCTGGGCCGCGCTGGCCTGTCGCTTCGGCCGCCCGTCCTGGCGTGCACTGGCGCCCACGGCGCTGGCCTGCGTGCTCACCGTCGCCTTGTTGGCCATCGGCGGCCAGGTCTTGCAGCTGTTTCACATCCTGCCCTTGCTCATCCTGCTGGGCCTGGGCGTGGACTACGGCATATTCCTGCTCGAACAGCCCGGGCGAGACGAAACCCGGCCCTTCCTGTCGGTGACGCTGGCTGCGGCGTCGACCTTGCTCTCCTTCGGTTTGCTGGCGCTGTCCGGCACACCGGCTCTTCATGCCTTTGGCTTGACCTTGCTCATTGGCGTCTTCCTGGCCTGGCTGCTCACCCCATTCTTCATGCCCCATGCTTGAGAGCAAGAAGTTCTCCCCTCCGAAGCAGCGCGCCTTCGACGCCCGGTTCGAGGCGCAGAAGATCGTCTTCGGCCCGGTGGTCTTCCACTGCGTGCACTACGCCTGGAAGCGCGGCATGCTGGAAGCGCTGGCCGAGGTGGGTGACCGCGGCGTCACGCTGGACGAGCTCGAAGCCACAGGTCGCTGGAGCCGTTATGCGCTGAAGCTGGTGCTGGAATCCTGCCTGTCGGCCGGCGTGGTGATGATCGAGGCCGGCCGCTGGCAGTTGGACAAAGTGGGTTTCTGTCTGGTCTCCGACGACCTCACGCGCATCAACTTCGACTTCATCCACGACGTCTGCTACCAGGGACTCTTCGAGCTAGCGCGCTCGCTGGATGCCGGCAAGCCGCTGGGGCTGCAGCACCTCGGCGACTGGCCCAGCATTTACCCAGCGCTGGCCGACCTGCCCGAGCCGGCCAAGTCGAGCTGGTTCGCGTTCGACCACCACTACTCGGACACGTCCTTCCCCGACATCCTGCCCGACGTGTTCGCCACTGCGCCGCGCCACGTGATGGACATCGGCGCCAACACCGGCAAGTTCAGCCTCGCCGCGCTGGCGCACGACCCGCGCGTCGAGCTGCACCTGGTGGACCTGGCGCCGCAGCTCGCCGTGGCCGACACCCATCTCAGCGCCGCCGGCCTGCGCGAGCGTGCTCATCTGCACCCGCACAACCTGCTCGACCCCGACACCGTGCTGCCCTCCGGCATGGACCTGGTCTGGATGAGCCAGTTCCTGAGCTGCTTCGGCGAGGCCGGGATCGCCAGCATCTTCCAGCGCGCGGCGGCCTGCCTGGCCGAGGGCGGCCAGGTGCTGGTAATGGACACCTTCTGGGACCGCCAGCGCTACGACATCGCGGCTTTCTGCCTGATCAACACGTCGCCCTACTTCACGGCCATGGCCAGCGGCAACAGCAAGGTCTACGAGAGCGCCGATTACATCCGCCTGGCCGAGGCCGCTGGCCTGCGCCTGGTGACGACGCGCGACGGCATCGGCTATTGCCACAGCCTGCTGAGGTTCGCCCGCGCATGAGCGTTTCGCGACGATCCCTGCTGATGCTGCTGGCGCTGGCGGGTTGCGCGAGTGCGCCGCCTGCGCCCAGTGGCCTGCCGCTGCTGCGCCTGCCACCGGCGGCGCTGGGCAGTGCGCGCTACGCGCTCAGCCAGCGGCTGTCCGTCACGCGGCTGGATCAGCCGGACGCGCCGCCGCAGCGCGTCGAGGTGCAGTTGCAGATGGACGCCTCGGGCCTGCTGCTGGCCGGCTTCGCTTTCGGCCGGCGCGTGCTGCTGATGCAGTGGGACGGCCGGGCGCTGAACGTGCAGCGCCACACCCTGCTGCCCGCCGAGGTGGACACCGACCGCATGCTGCGCGACCTCTGCCTGGTGTTCTGGCCGGCAGACGCTGTGCGCGCCGGGCTGCCCGAGGGCTGGGCATGGGTGGAGACCACCGCCGGGCAGGCGCTGCAGCAAGGCGGGCAAGCCCGCTTGGTCGTGCAGCGCCCGAGCGCGAACATCGTCGAGATCGTCAACACGGCCGAGGGCTATCGCTTGCTGATCGAGTCGCAACCGCAGGACGCCTCGTGAACCTCTATCTACAGCCGCCCGGTGTGATCTGCGCGGCCGGCCATGACCTCGCCGCGCTGCGCGACGCCGTGTTTGCCGGAGAGCCCAGCGGCGTGGCCGCGAACGGCGCGGTGTGGCCGGGGCACGAGCTGCATCTCGGCGCGGTCCACGCGGCGCTGCCGTCGGTCGGGCCATTGCCACTACAGCAGCGCAGCCGCAACAACGCGTTGCTGCTGGCGGCCCTGGCGCAGATCAGTACACAGGTGGACGCGGCAATCGCCCACCACGGCGTGGATCGCGTCGGCGTCGTGCTCGGCACCAGCACCTCAGGCGTTGCCGAGAGCGAGGCGGCCATCGCCGCGCTGGCCCGCGACGGCCGGCTGCCGGCGGGCTTCCATGTCGAGCAGCAGGAGCTGGGTTCGCCCGCGCTGATGCTGGCCCAGTTGCTGGGCCTCGGCGGGCCGCGCTACGTCGTGTCCACCGCCTGCTCCTCGGGCGCCAAGGCGCTGGCCAGCGGCGCGCGGCTGCTGCGCGCCGGCTTGTGCGACGCCGTACTGGTGGGCGGCGTGGACGCGCTGTGCGGCATGACGGTGGCGGGTTTCGCGGCGCTGGAGTCGGTTGACGCGGCACGCTGCCGGCCGATGAGCGCGACGCGCGCCGGCATCAACATCGGCGAGGGCGCGGCGCTGTTCGTGTTGAGCCGTGAGCCCTCTGCCGTGCGGCTGTCGGGTTATGGCGAAAGCTCGGACGCGCATCACATCTCCGCCCCTGAGCCCTCCGGCCGCGGCGCGCTGGCCGCGATGCGCGAAGCGCTGCGGCGCGCAGGCCTCGTGCCGGCCGACATTGGCTACCTGAACCTGCACGGCACCGCCACGCCGCAGAACGACGCGATGGAGAGCCGCGCCGTGGCCGAGCTGTTCGGCCTGGGCCTGCCTTGTTCGTCCACCAAGCCGCTGACGGGCCACGCGCTCGGTGCGGCCGGCGCCATCGAGGCGGCCATCGCCTGGCTGACCGTTGCCGGCGACGGGCGCCTGCCGGTTCACCATTTCGATGGTCAACGCGACGCTGATCTGCCGCAGATTGCGCTCGTCGCGCCCGGCCAGCGATTGCCGCAGGCGCCGCGCCATGTGATGAGCAACTCGTTCGCGTTCGGTGGCAACAACGCGGCATTGGTGATGAGTGGTGGCTGAGCCTCTGCCGCCCATCTCCGAACTGGTGCCGCACCAGGGCGCGATGTGCCTGCTCGACCGCCTGCTGGCGGCCGAGGGCGAACGCCTGAGCGCAGAAGTCGTGGTGCCCGCGAAGGGGCTGTTCAGCCATGACGGCGGCGTGGGCGCCTGGGTGGGCATCGAGTACATGGCCCAGGCCGTCGCCGCCTGGGCTGGGTGGCAGGCGCGCGCGCGGGGTCAGACGCCGAGCATCGGCCTGCTGCTGGGGACGCGCCGCTACCGCTGTAGCGTGCCGCGCTTTGCGGCGGGGCAGCGGCTGCAGGTCGACATCGAGCGTGGCTACCAGGCCGACAACGGCCTGGGCCAGTTCGAGTGCCGCATCCACGCGGACGGCGTGGAGCTGGCCAGTGCACAACTGACAGTGTTCGGACCTCAAGACCCGATTGCTTTTCTGAACGGAGAGAACGTATGAGTACGACCGTGCTCGTCACCGGGTCGAGTCGCGGCATCGGCCGCGCGATCGCGCTGCGCCTGGCGCAGGACGGCTATGACCTCGTCCTGCATTGCCGCAAGGAGCGCGAGCAGGCCGACGCCGCTGCGGCCGAGATCCAGGCCCTGGGCCGCGCGGCCCGTGTGCTGCAGTTCGACGTGGCCGACCGAGAGGCCGCCGCGACCGCGCTGCTGGCCGATGTCGAAGCGCACGGCTGCTACTACGGCGTGGTTTGCAACGCCGGCATTGCACGCGACGGCGCCTTCCCGGCGCTGACCGGCGAGGACTGGGACGCCGTCATCCACACCAACCTCGACGCCTTCTACAACGTGCTGCAGCCGCTGACGATGCCGCTGGTGCGGCGCAAGGCGGCCGGGCGCATCGTCACGCTGGCGTCGGTGTCGGGGATCATGGGCAACCGCGGCCAAGTCAATTACAGCGCGGCCAAGGCCGGCATCATCGGTGCGACCAAGGCGCTGGCGGTGGAACTGGCCAGCCGCAAGATCACGGTCAACTGCGTGGCGCCGGGGCTGATCGAGACCGACATGATCGACGCCGGCTTGATGGAAGAAGCGCTGAAAATCATCCCGGCCAAGCGCGTGGGTCGGCCCGAAGAGGTCGCAGCGCTGGTGAGTTTCCTGATGGGGCCGGACGCGGCCTACATCACGCGACAAGTGATATCGGTGAACGGGGGGATGGTGGGATGAGCAAGAAGAGAGTCGTGATCACCGGCATCGGGGCGTTGTCGCCGCTGGGGCACGACGTCACGACGGTGATGGGCAACCTGCGAGCTGAGGTCAACAAGGTCCAGCGCATGCAGGACTGGGGGGGTTACGAAGGCCTCAACACCCAGGTGGGCGTGCCCTGCGCGCCTTTCGAGCTGCCCGTCGATCGGTACAACCGCAAGAGCATGCGCAGCATGGGCCGCGTGGCGCAGTTGGCGACGCGCTCGGCCGAGCTGGCGCTGGAGCAGGCCGGCCTGATCGGCGACCCGCTGGTGACCAGCGGCCGGCTTGGCGTGAGCTTCGGCAGCTCCAGCGGAACGCCCAGCGCCGTCGGGGACTTCGGCCGCATGATCAGCACCAAGAGCATCGAGGGCATCAACGCCAACACCTACGTGAAGATGATGTCGCACACGGCGACCGTCAACATCGCGGTGTTCTTTGGCATCACCGGCCGAATCATCACGACGAGCAGTGCCTGCACCTCGGGCAGCCAGGGCCTGGGCTACGGGTACGAGGCGGTGCAGAGCGGCAAGCAGATCGCCATGCTGGCCGGCGGTGCGGAGGAGCTCGACCCCGGGCAGGCGGCCGTGTTCGACACGTTGTTTGCCACCAGCACCCAGTACAACGACCAGCCGCGCTTGACACCGCGCCCCTTCGACAAGGACCGTGACGGCCTGGTGCTGGGCGAGGGCGCTTGCACCTTCTTGCTCGAGGAGTACGAGCACGCCAAGGCGCGTGGCGCACCCATGCTGGGCGAGATCGTCGGCTACGGCACCAACTGCGACGGCACCCACGTGACGCAGCCGCAGTCCGCGACGATGGGTCGGGCCATGCAGCTGGCGCTGGACGACGCCGGGCTGCCCGCCAGCGCGATTCCCTACGTCAACGCGCACGGCACGTCGACCGACCAGGGCGACGTCGCCGAGAGCCAGGCCACGCAGGCCGTGCTCGGCAGCCGCACCGTGATCTCGTCGCTGAAGAGCTACATGGGCCACACGTTGGGCGCCTGCGGCGCGCTGGAGACCTGGATGACGCTGGAGATGGTGAAGGCCGGCTGGTTCGCGCCGACATTGAACCTGGAGCGCGTCGACCCTCGCTGCGGTGAACTCGACTACGTGCTGGCCGGTGGGCGCGAACTGCAAACTGAGTTTGCGATGTCCAACAATTTCGCGTTCGGCGGGATCAACACCTCGTTGATCCTGCGCAGAATCTGACCCGTTTCACATTCAGGGAGAGTTATTGATGGGAAAGCGTGTTCCTGGCAAACGAACAGTGATGGCGCTGGCATGCCTTGTGGGGCTGTCTGCCTGCGCGATCAAGCAGGAGGTTCGCCGTGCTGGGGCGCTGACCGAACGGGAAATCTGCGTCACGCAGAACGCGGCAGTTCGCAAGACTTTTGAAGAGTCATTGAACAAGAGCCTGCGGAGCCAAGGCTACGTGGTGAAGTCGGTTCCGGGAGATTCCGCCATCACGGTCTGCCCGGTGACCATTACCTACACGGCGAACTGGCGTTGGGATTTGGCGATGTACATGGCCTACGCCGAGGTCCGCGTGTTCAATGCCGGCCATGAAGAGGGCCGTGCCATCTACGACTCGACGCGCGGCGGCGGCAACATGGGCAAGTTCATCGATGCAGAGAAGAAGATCGATGAGCTGGTTCGTGAGCTCGTCCCTCGCCTCTGATCTTTCACTCAACACCCTGCAGACGGATCTTGTTCATGAACTACCCACTCATTGCGCTGGCCTTGGTCGGCACCGTGTTCGCCACTCCCGCGTTTGCGCGCGACACCGTGCTGCATATCCCGTTCGCCGATGTGCTGGCCATGCCCGAGGCCAAGGAAAAGCTGGACCCGAAGATGCGCTTCTTCCTCGCTGGCCAGGCGACGCCGGCGGTCATCAAGCGCTTCTCGACCGACACGAGCAACCCCAAGACCAACGGCTTCAACAAGAGCGACGAGTTCGGTTGCAAGTGGGTCGCCCTGAGCGCGCTGATCAACCTACAGAACAGCGCCAAGCGCGAAGGCGCCAATGCCGTCATCGACATCATCAGCTTCTATAAGAAGAACGAGTACAAGAGCGCGACGGACTTCGAGTGTCATGCAGGCGTCTTCGTCATTGGCGTGGCGTTGCGCGGCACTTACGCGCAGGTGGCCGAGTAGGCCGGCTGACGCCGTGACGCGGTGAGCCTGCTGTGCCTGCTGGCCGCCGAGCCTGAGCTGCGCGTCGGCATGGTGGCCCGCGAGGAATGGCTGACGCCCACCGAGCAGGCTCGCCTGCAATCGCTGGGCACCGCCGCACGTCGTGACACCTTCCTGGCCGGCAGATGGCTGGCCCGTCGTGCCGTGCAGCGCTGGCTGGGCGTGGGCCGTCTGCCAGCGCTCGATGTGGCCGACAGCGGGGCTTGCCGCGTGGCCGGCATGGGCGACGTCTACATCTCGATCAGCCACAGCGCCGGTGCCGTGGCCTGCGCCGTGAGCAGCGTGCCGGTCGGCGTGGACGTGGAAAGCCTGGCGCGCCCGCGCAATCATCTGGCGCTGGCAGAGATGGTGCACAGTCCGGCGCAGCGCGAGCAGCTGGTCGCCCTGGCTACTGACGCTCGCACCCCCGCCTTTCTGCAGCTCTGGACGTTGAAGGAGGCCTGGCTGAAGGCGCGAGAGCGCGGGCTGGACTTCGCGCTGATGCGCTCGCTGGTGCTCGACGACGACCTGCAGGGCGATGTGGCCGTGGCGACGGTGGGCGACCTGGTGCTGGCCGTTGCGGCGGATCCCAGTTTGCCGCCGCACATCGAAGGGCCTGCGGGTGCAGTCTGGCGCCGCTGCCAGATGCGGGCCGCTGCCGTCTGAGCTACCGCGTGGTGGGCTTGCGCGCCACCAGGTTCAGCAGCGTCTCCTCGCGCTGCTTCGGCAGGCCCAAGCCCAGCCACTCCCGCGCGCCCAGGTCCGAACGGCTCCACCACAGGTAGGGCGTGCTGATGCACTCGTCGTTGAGATCGAAGCCGGCGTCGCGCAGCAGTGCAACGAACTCTGGCGCGCTTCGCTGCACGTGCATCGGGTGGCGGAACAGCAGGCGGATGACCCAGCTGTGGATGTAGGCGCGCGTGCTCTCGGCCAGCAGCAGCATGCCGCCGGGTTTCAGCACACGGAACACCTCGGCCAGCGCGGCGGCCTGGTCGACGATGTGGTGCAGCGTCTGGTGGCACAGCGCGATGTCTACCGACGCGTCGGCTAGCGGGATGCGCTCGGCGTGGGCGGCGTGCAGCGTGACGGGCACGGGGCAGGCGGTGACCATGTCGGCGCAGCGGGCCTCGAAGTCGGGTTCGGGGTCCAGTGCGTGGATCTGCGATGGTGCGAAGCGCGTCACCATCTCCGGCAGTGAGTGACCCTGGCCCGTGCCGATGTCCAGCATCACGCCGCCGCGCGGCGCGTCGGGCGCCATGCGCTGCAGGTCGTTCAGCGCGCGGCCCAGCACCTGCACGCGCCAGGTCGAGGTGGACAGGAACCACAGGCCGAAGCGGGTCTCCGGCACGAAGGCCAGTTTCTGGGAGGAGCGGGCGCTGGCAGAGGGCATCGCGGCAGGTGGGTTCGGGCAGGGAAAAGGCCGGTCGTGCAAGGGAAAGTGCACGCGGCGAACGCCGCTATCCAAGCCTGTAAAAGCAAGCCGGCCGATGATAGAGGCTTGCCTGCCGGCCCTCCCCACGCAGGAGTTCCGGATCCGCCAGCCGCACCCTGCAAAGCCAGACCGCTGCTGTAGCGGCTCAGCGGAGCAGCGGCTCGTCCGGCAGCTCGTTGAGCCGCAGCGTGGCGGCGCTTGGGTCGCGCGGGAAGTGCGCCACCAGCAAGGCGTCCACCGCATCGATGGCTGCGCTCAGACCCTGCTCGAAGCGGCCAGCGCGGAAGGCCTCGCCCATCGTGTCGACGAGCTGCTGCCAGTGGCCAGGTTCGACGCGCCGCGCCACCGCCCGGTCGGCCACGATCTCGATGCGGTGCTCGGCCAGCAGCAGGTAGATCAGCACGCCGTTGTTGTGTTCGGTGTCCCACACGCGCAGCTTGCCGAACATCGCGATCGCGCGTTCGCGTGCACTCGCGCCGCGCCACAAGTAGCTCAGCGGCAGGCCCGCTTCCACACACACCCGCAACTCGCCGGTGTGCGTGCGTTCGCTGGCGGCCACGCGTTTTTCGATGCGATGCAGCGCGTCGGCGCCAAGCGCACGCTGGGCGTCGGTCTCGTCCAGCCAGCGGTGTTTCAGGATGCGGATCAGTGTGCTCATGGTCACCAGCCTCCGGAGGAGCCGCCCCCGCCGAAATCGCCACCACCGCCGGAGCTGAATCCGCCACCACCTCCACCCCAACCACCACCACCGCCGCCACCCCAGATGATGGGCGGAATACCGCTGCCACCGCCACGGCGTGCCGATCCGACACCGAACACGCCGACGAGCACAACAGCCAACAGCCCGGCCACGCCCGCGAGCAACGCGCTCGCGGTCAGCCACCAGCCGATGCCACCGGCAATGCCGCCGGTGGCCAGCGAGCCGAGCTTGCGGCCCATCATCCGGGTGAACAGCGCACCGGCGATCGGCACGGCGACGAACAGGAAGATGGCCAGCGACTCCAGCGAGGGCCCATTGCTTTGGCCGCGCTGCGGTGCGTCCGGGCGATTCGGCGCCGGCAGCACCTCACCCCGGATGCGTGCGGCCAGTTGATCGACGGCGGCGCTCAGGCCGCCGGCGTAGTCACCGGCGCGAAAGGCTGGTGTGATCTGCGCGTCGATGATCCGTTTTGCCGCGAGGTCGGGCACCGCGCCCTCCAGCGTTTTCGCGACTTCGATGCGCACGCGGCGGTCGTTCTTCGCGACGACGATCAGCAGCCCGTCGCCCACATCGCGTCGGCCGATCTTCCAGTTGTCGCCGACGCGCTGGCTGTAGGCGGCGATGTCTTCAGGCAGCGTGCTTGGCACCATCAGCACGACGATCTGGCTGCCGGTTTGCTGCTCGATGGCCGCCAGCTTGGCAACCAACGCCGCGCGCTGTGCCTCATCGAGCGTGGCCGTCTGGTCGATCACCGGTGCGGTGAGCGGCGGCACCGGCAGCACGTCCTGTGCGTGCGCGGTGGCACCGACCCACCACAGCGCGAGCAGCCACCACAGTGCCCAGGCGAGCCGGGGCACCGCGCGGGTGCCGGCGCTGGCAACCCTCACTTACTTGGCCGCGGGCTTGTCGAAATTCACCGCTGGCGGCTTCGAGATCTCGGCCTCGTTCTGCACGGTGAAGCTCGGCTTCACGGTGTAGCCGAAGACCATCGCAGTCAGGTTGTTCGGGAAGCTGCGGGCCAGCACGTTGTAGTCGGCCACCGTCTTGATGTAGCGGTTGCGCGCCACCGTCACCCGGTTCTCGGTGCCTTCGAGCTGCACCCGCAGGTCCTGGAAGGCTTGATTGGCTTTCAGACTCGGATACTGCTCGGCGACCACCATCAGCCGGCTCAACGCACCGGTCAACTCACCCTGCGCGGCCTGGAATTTCTGGAAAGCGGCAGGGTCGTTGATCAGCTCCGGTGTGGCCTGGATGCTGGTCGCCCTGGACCGTGCCTCGATCACTTTGGTCAGCGTGTCCTGCTCAAAAGCGGCTTCGCCCTTGACGGTGGCGACGATGTTCGGAATCAGGTCGGCGCGCCGCTGGTACTGGTTCAGCACCTCGGCCCAGCTGGCCTTGACCTCTTCGTCGAGTTTCTGGAATTGGTTGTAGCCGCAGCCGCTCAAGGCGAGCGTTGCGGTCAAGGCCAGAACGGCCAGCCAAAGTCTGCGCAGCATGAAAACTCCTCCAGTAGAGATGGACACATGCTACCGCTGCTGCATGTCCGCGGTCAGCACGGCAATGGCCCGTCCGGCTGTCGGACGGAACCGCTGTGAGTCAGCCACTGGCGCTGATGCGCACGACCGGTTCGTCTCGCACGGCAGCGGCAAGGTCGTTGTTGACCTGACTCGCGGTTGGGGGCGTTCATTCGACCGGCAAAAATCCCTCGATCGACAGGTAACGCTCACCGGTGTCGTAGTTGAAGCCGAGCACGGTGGCGCCGGGTGCCAACTCGGGCAGCTTCTGCGCGATCGCGGCCAGCGTGGCGCCTGACGACACCCCAACCAGCATGCCTTCTTCGCGTGCCGCACGCCGCGCCATCTCGCGGGCGGCTTCGGCATCGACCTGGATCACGCCGTCGAGCAAGTCGGTGTGCAGGTTCTTCGGGATGAAGCCGGCGCCGATGCCCTGGATCGGGTGCGGCCCCGGCTTGCCGCCACTGATCACCGGGCTGGCCGCCGGCTCGACCGCGTATACCTTCAGCTTCGGCCACTTTACCTTCAGCACCTGCGCGCAGCCGGTGATGTGGCCGCCGGTGCCGACGCCGGTGATCAATGCGTCGATGCCTTCGGGAAAGTCGCGGGCGATCTCGGCGGCCGTGGTGCGCACATGCACTTCGATGTTGGCCGTGTTCTCGAACTGCTGCGGCATCCAGGCCTTCGGCGTTGCGGCCAGCAGCTCGGTGGCGCGGGCGATGGCGCCACTCATGCCTTTCTCGCGCGGCGTCAGCTCGAAGGTGGCACCGTAGGCCAGCATCAGGCGCCGCCGCTCGATGCTCATGCTTTCGGGCATCACCAGCACCAGCTTGTAGCCCTTCACCGCCGCCACCATCGCGAGGCCGACACCGGTGTTGCCCGAGGTGGGCTCGATGATGGTCGCGCCCGGTACCAGCGCACCCGAGGCTTCGGCCGCTTCGACCATGGCGAGCGCGATGCGGTCCTTGATCGAGCCGCCCGGGTTGCTGCGCTCGCTCTTGATGTACACCTGCGCGCCTGCACCAAACAAGCGCTGAATGCGGATGTGCGGTGTGTTGCCGATGGTCTGGAGGATGGTGTCAGCGCGCATGGTCAGCTCCTGTGGATCCGGCGTTTTCCCGGGGCGGAAACGGCGGCGAGCTGAAATTATGGGCGTGATAATTCCCCGATGTACGCACCCCTCCAAAACGACAGTTTTTTGCGCGCCTGTCTGCGCCAGCCCACAGCCCACACACCCGTCTGGCTGATGCGCCAGGCTGGCCGCTACCTGCCGGAGTACCGCGCCACGCGCGCGCAGGCCGGCAGCTTCATGGGTTTGGCGACCAACACCGACTACGCCACCGAGGTGACGCTGCAGCCGTTGGAGCGCTATGCGCTCGACGCAGCCATCTTGTTCAGCGACATCCTCACCGTGCCCGATGCAATGGGCCTGGGGCTGAGCTTCGCAATGGGCGAAGGCCCGAAGTTCGAGCGCGCGGTGCGCGACGAGGCGGCGGTCGCACAACTGGCCGTGCCCGACATGGACAAGCTGCGTTACGTCTTCGACGCGGTCACCTCGATCCGCAAGGCCTTGAATGGCCGGGTGCCGCTGATCGGCTTCTCGGGCAGCCCGTGGACCTTGGCCTGCTACATGGTCGAGGGGGCCGGCTCGGACGACTATCGCCTGGTCAAGACGATGATGTACAGCCGCCCTGATCTGATGCACCGCATCCTGGCGATCAACGCCGATGCGGTGGCGCTGTACCTGAATACGCAGATCGAAGCCGGTGCGCAGGCGGTGATGGTGTTCGACAGCTGGGGCGGTGTGCTCGCCGACGGCGCGTTCCAGGAGTTCAGCCTGGCTTACACCCGTCGGGTGCTGCAGAAACTGAAGCGCGAACACGACGGTCAGCGCATTCCGCACATCGTGTTCACCAAGGGCGGTGGCCTGTGGCTCGAAGAAATGGCGGCGCTGGAGCCCGATGTGCTGGGCCTGGACTGGACGGTCAATCTGAAGTCGGCGCGCGCGCGCGTCGGGGGTCGGGTGGCGCTGCAGGGCAACCTCGATCCGAACGTGCTGTTCGCGAACCCGGACCAGATCCGCGCCGAGGTGACCAAGACGTTGGAAAGTTTTGGCGCCCCGGGGCCCGTGCACGGCGATGGCACGGTCGACAGCCACATCTTCAACCTCGGCCACGGTATCAGCCAGCACACGCCGCCGGAGAGCGTCACGGCGCTGGTCGATGCGGTGCACGAGGTCTCACGCCGCCTGCGGCAGCCCGGCTGAGCCCACGCACCAGATCGAGGCAGGCGCTGAGCGTTTCAGCGCTTGAATTTTCCGGTGAGTGAGTGCTCAGGCATTGACTTATCCCCATTTCTCCTGTCTGGCGCGGGCCCCCCTGCTGCTGCTGCATTGCAGCAGCCGTATTTATTTATTCATTGCTAAGTTGTTGATTTCATTAGGCATGGACCCCTGCCCTCAAAGTGGGCAATCCAATGCCAAGCCCGATGAATCAAGGATTTAGCCTCGCTTTGCGAGGCTTACCCACAAAGTTATCCACACATTGGGTGGACAGCTTGAAAAGACCAACTAAATCAGTAACTTACCTGTCATGCCTGAGAAAAAATCGAGCTTTCCAGCCTAACTCAGGGGTTGACAGCGATGCCTGAAATGCTCCGGCTGCAGGTGGCGGTGGATGCGCCGGCACACACCACGCTGCGCGCACCGTTGACCTACCTCAGCGAGTCGCCCCTGACGGCCGGCACGCTGGTGCGCGTGCCCTTCGGCGCCCGCGAGGTCACGGGTGTGGTGTGGGCCGATGAGTGCCCGAGCGACGGGGATGTGCCCGAGCCGCCCGTCGGATTGCGGCCGCTGCAACACGCATTGACCTCGCTGCCCCCGCTGGGTGCTGCTTGGTGTCGGCTGGTGGACTTCACGGCGGCCTACTACCAGCGCGGCATCGGCGAGGTCGCACTCTCGGTGTTGCCACCCGAGCTGCGCAAACTCGATGACACCCAGGTCCGCCAGCGCATCGCGCGGCTGCACAAGGCGATGGCGACGCCGCAACCAGCCACCGGGCTCGCGCCGCCGCCCCCGGAACTCGACGCCGCGCAAGCTCGCGTGCTGGACGATCTTCGTTCGGCACAAGGCTCGGCCGTGGCTCCGACCGTGTTGCTGCACGGCGTCACCGGCAGCGGCAAGACCGAGATCTACTTGCGCGCAGCCGCCGAAGCGCTGGCGCAGGGCCGCCAGGCGCTGGTGCTGGTGCCTGAAATCAACCTGACGCCGCAGCTCGAAGCCCGCTTCGCCGAGCGCTTTGCCGGGCGCCACATCGTGGCGATGCACAGCGGGCTGACGCCGGCACAGCGGCTGCGCAGCTGGCTGGCCGCGCACCTCGGGTTGGCCGATCTGGTGCTGGGCACCCGGCTGGCGGTGTTTGCATCGATGCCGCGGCTGGGGCTGATCGTGGTCGATGAAGAGCATGACCCGTCGTACAAGCAGCAGGAGGGGGCCCGCTATTCGGCACGCGACCTGGCGGTGTACAGAGGCAAGCTGGAGGGCGCGACCGTGTTGCTGGGCTCGGCCACGCCGTCACTCGAGAGCTGGCAGCGCGCCGACGAAGGGCGCTACCTGCGACTGTCGCTGTCGGCGCGCATCGGCGGTGGCGCACTGCCGGCGGTGCGGCTGGTCGACATGAGCCTGCAGCCGAAGGTGAAGGGTGGGGCCGCGCTCTCGCCGCCGCTGGTGGACGCGCTGCAGCAGCGCATCGCGCGGGGTGAGCAGAGCCTGGTGTTCCTGAACCGCCGCGGCTATGCGCCGGTGCTGCACTGTGGCGATTGCGGCTGGAAAAGTGGCTGTCCGAACTGCAGCGCCTGGCGGGTGTTCCACAAGCTGGATCGCACGCTTCGGTGCCACCACTGCGGCTACACCGAACGCGTACCGCGTGCCTGTCCGGAGTGCGGCAACCTCGACATCTCACCGATCGGTCGCGGCACAGAACGGCTTGAAGAACAGCTGGCCGAGCTGCTGGCTCACCCCGACGGTCGCCCGGCGCGCATCACCCGCATCGACGCCGACAGCACCCGCGGCAAGGGTGCGCTGGAGGCCCAGCTCGGCGCCGTGCACGCGGGCGAGGTGGACGTGCTGGTCGGCACCCAGATGATCACCAAGGGGCACGACTTCCGCCGCATCACGCTGGTGGCTGCCGTCAACCCCGATTCCTCGCTCTTCAGCAGCGACTTCCGCGCCCCCGAGCGGCTGTTTGCCCTGCTGATGCAGGCCGCAGGCCGCGCGGGGCGCGATGCGGCACAGGCGGCGGCCAGCGAGATGTGGGTGCAGACCTGGCACCCCCAGCACCCGCTGTATGCCGCGCTGCGCCGCCACGACTTCCATGCATTTGCCGCCTCGCAACTGGATGAGCGCCGCATGGCCGGCCTGCCACCGCATTCACACCTGGCGCTGCTGCGCGCCGAAGCCCGCACCGCTGATGCAGCGCGTGGCTTTCTGCAAGCCGCGTCCGAGGCCGCCGAAGCCACGGCGGAGGCAGCGAACGTGACGCTGTACCCGCCGGTGCCCACGCCGATCGCGCGGGTGGCCCATGTCGAGCGGATGCAGATGCTGATCGAGTCGCCGTCCCGGCAGGCGTTGCAGCGCTTCCTGGCCGACTGGCTGCCGGCGCTGCACGAGATGCGGCGGGAGCGTGCCGCGGATCAGCGCATTTTGCGTTGGGCAGTCGACGTCGATCCGCTGGCAATCTGACGCAAGGGCACACCGATCCGCGCGCGAACCGGATCGCCGCGACGCTCTGCCCTCAGATCGCGACCATCTCGAAATCCGCCTTTGACACGCCGCAGTCCGGGCACTCCCAGTTCGCGGGCACATCGGCCCACAGGGTGCCGGCGGGGATGCCGTCGTCGGGCATGCCGAGGGCCTCGTCGTAGATGAAGCCGCACACCAGGCATACGTACTGTTTCATGGCTCAGGTCTCGCGCGGTCGAATCGCGCTGTGGATGGAGGGAGGGGTGATTTTGCTTGGTACCCCAGCGCGCATTCATCTGGCCCAGGAAAAAGGGCGGCATCGCTGCCGCCCTTCATCTGCTGGCTGACACGAATCTCAAGCGAGGTCGTAACGGTCGAGGTTCATCACCTTGGCCCAGGCGGCAACGAAGTCGCTGACGAACTTCGTCTGTGCGTCATTCGTGGCGTAGACCTCGGCCAGAGCACGCAACTGCGAGTTCGAGCCGAAGACCAGATCGACGACCGTGCCGGTCCACTTGATCTGGCCCGTGGCCCGATCGCGGCCTTCCAGCACGGCGGAGTTGCCAGCGGACTTCTGCCATGCCGTGCGCATGTCGAGCAGGTTGACGAAGAAGTCGTTGGAGAGCGTCCCGGGGCGGTGGGTGAAGACGCCGTGAGCGGACTGGCCGACGTTGGCATTCAACGCACGCAAGCCACCGATCAGCACCGTCATCTCCGGCGCAGTCAGTTTCAGCAACTGAGCCTTGTCCACCAGCAGCTCGGCTGCCGCGTCCTCGAGCCCCGGGCGCAGATAGTTGCGGAAGCCGTCGGCCTGCGGCTCCAGCGGCGCGAACGAATGCGCGTCGGTCTGCTCCTGCGTGGCGTCGGTGCGGCCCGGGCTGAATGGCACCTTCACCTCGACGCCGGCCTTCTTGGCGGCCGCTTCGATGGCCGCGGCGCCACCCAGCACGATCACATCGGCCAGCGACACCTTCTTGCCGCCCGATGGCGACGCATTGAACGCCTTCTGGACCGCTTCAAGCTTGGCCAGCACGGTTGCCAGCTCGGCAGGCTGGTTGACGGCCCAGTCTTTCTGCGGTGCCAGGCGAATGCGCGCGCCGTTGGCGCCACCGCGCTTGTCGCTGCCGCGGAAGGTCGAGGCCGACGCCCAGGCGGTCGTGACCAGTTGCGAGATGCTCAGCCCCGAGGCGAGCAGTTGGGCTTTCAGGGCGGCCACATCGGCGTCGTTGATCAGCGGATGGTCGACTTCAGGCACCGGGTCCTGCCAGATCAGCGCCTCCTTCGGCACCAGTTTGCCGAGGTAGCGGGCGCGGGGGCCCATGTCGCGGTGGGTGAGTTTGAACCAGGCGCGGGCGAAGGCATCGGCGAAAGCCTGCGGGTTCTGGTGGAAGCGGCGCGAGATCTTCTCGTAGGCCGGATCCATGCGCAGCGACAGGTCGGCGGTGGTCATCATCGGCGGGCTTTTCTTCGACGGATCGTGCGCGTCCGGAATCAGGTGCTCGGGCTTGCAGTTCTTCGGCGTCCACTGGTGGGCGCCGGCCGGGCTCTTGCTCAGTTCCCACTCGTAGCCGAACAGCATGTCGAAGTAGCCCATGTCCCAGGTGGTGGGGTTGGGCTTCCAGGCGCCTTCGATGCCACTGGTGATGGTGTGCGCGCCCTTGCCGCTGCCGAGGCTGTTGGCCCAGCCGAATCCCTGCTGCTCGATGGAAGCGCCTTCAGGCTCGGCGCCCACATGGCTTTCGAGGCCGGCACCATGGGCCTTGCCGAAGGTATGGCCGCCGGCCACCAGCGCGACGGTCTCCTCGTCGTCCATCGCCATGCGGGCAAACGTCTCGCGCACATCGCGACCAGAGGCGACCGGATCGGGGTTGCCGTCCGGGCCTTGCGGGTTGACGTAGATCAAGCCCATCTGCACCGCGGCCAGCGGGTTGGCCAGTTCGCGGTCACCTGAGTAGCGGCTGTCGGGCTTGTCGCTGGTGGCCAGCCACTGCTTTTCGCGGCCCCAGTTGATCTCGTCTTCCGGCGCCCAGATGTCGGGGCGGCCGCCGGCAAAGCCAAAGGTCTTGAAACCCATCGAGTCCATGGCCACGGTGCCGGCCAGCACGATCAGGTCGGCCCATGAGAGCTTGCGGCCGTACTTCTGCTTGATCGGCCACAGCAGTCGGCGTGCCTTGTCGAGGTTGCCGTTGTCGGGCCAGCTGTTCAAGGGCGCAAAGCGCTGGTTGCCCGTGCCGGCACCGCCGCGCCCATCGGAGATGCGGTACGTGCCCGCGGCATGCCAGGTCATGCGCACGAAGAGGCCGCCGTAGTGCCCCCAGTCGGCAGGCCACCAATCTTGCGAATCCGTCATCAGCGCATGCAGGTCCTTGACCACTGCATCGAGGTCCAGGGTCTTGAACTCTTCGGCGTAGTTGAAGTCCTCGCCCATCGGGTCGGACTCTGCGGTGTGCTGATGCAATATCTTCAGATTCAGCTGATTCGGCCACCAGTCGGCGTTGGTCTGGCCGCTGCGGGCCGTGGCCTGGGTGCGGGCAGCACCTGCGAAAGGGCACTTGGCTTCGGTTGACATGGTCATCTCCTTGATCTTGGTGTCTGGCTGGACAGGGATCGGGCACCTGTGTGGCCCGCCAATGAAATCTAGCGGAGCCTGTAGATCTTGAGAACTCAATTGCTGAAACTTCATTCATAGCTAATTTCTATGATGAGGGCTCGACACGAACAGATCGACCTTCATTCGCGCAGCCATGCCGGCGCCCTTAAAGTCTCCCGCGGCGCTACGCCAAAGTTCCCAAGTGGAGTTTCCATGCCCATGCGCCCTTTCGCCTGGCTGCGACGCGGTATCGGTGCCCTGTGGTGGTTCCTCGATGCTGCCCGTCGCACGCTGCTGAATCTGCTGTTTCTCGCGTTGATCGTGCTGATCGCGGTTGCCCTGTTCAAGCGTGAAGCCCCGGTGTTGCAAGACAACACGGCGCTGGTGCTCGACCTGCAGGGCCCGCTGGTCGAGGAGCAGTCGGGCGGCGTCCGCGACAACGCGCTCGCGCAACTGCAAGGCAACAACATGCAGAGCACGCGACTGCGCGATGTGCTGGCGGTGCTGGCCGCTGCCGAGACCGATCCCAACATCAGCCGCGTGGTGCTGATACTCGACGAATTCCAGGGCGCGGGATTGGCGGCGCTGCGCGATGTGGCCGACGCGCTCGAGCGCTTCAAGGCGAGTGGCAAGATGGTCACCGCCTGGGGCTCGGGCTACGACCAGAAGCAGTACTACCTCGCAGCGCACGCGAACGAGGTGTTCCTGCATCCGCTGGGCGCGGTCTACCTCGACGGTTTCGGGCGACTGCGCAACTACTACCTTGATGCACTCGACAAGCTCGGCGTTGGCGTCAGCCTGATCAAGGTCGGCACCTTCAAGAGCGCGGCCGAACCGTTCATCGCCAACGGCCCGTCGCCCGAGGCCCAGGAAGCCGACACGCTGCTCTACAACGGCCTGTGGGCCACCTACACCGAGGGCATCGAGACTGCGCGAAAGCTGCCCGCGGGCAGCACGCAAGCGCTCATTGAAGCGCTGCCCGAACGGCTGACGGCGGTGGGTGGCGATGCCGCCAAGCTCGCGCTGGAGGCCAAGCAGGTGGACGCGCTCAAAACCCGCGACGAGCTGCGCGATCTGATGATCGGGCGCGGCGTGCGCGACAACGAGACCAAGAGTTTCCGCCAGGTGGCGTTCGACACGTACCTGTCGCGCCTGACACCCTCGCAGCGCGGGGAGCCCAGCGCGCTCGTCGCCACACCCGCGGTGGGCATCGTCGTGGCCGAAGGCGAGATCGTCGACGGTGCGGCGCCAGCGGGCGCTGTCGGCGGCCTGTCGACCGCGGCGCTGATCCGCAAGGCGCGCGAAAGCGACGCAGTGAAGGCGCTGGTGCTTCGCGTCAATTCGCCGGGCGGCAGCGTGTTCGGCTCCGAGCTCGTGCGCCGCGAGCTGGAGCTGACCCGCGCCGCTGGCAAGCCGGTGGTGGTGTCGATGGGCAGCGTGGCGGCCTCAGGCGGTTACTGGATCTCGACCGCCTCTGATGAGGTGATGGCCGATGCGGCCACGGTCACGGGCTCGATCGGTGTGTTTGCGCTGCTGCCGAACGCATCGCGCGCGATCGACAAGCTTGGCGTGCATGCCGAGGGCGTGACCACCACTTGGCTGGGCGCGGCCGGTGACCCGCGGCGTGAACCCGACCCGCGTTTCCTCGGCATGCTGCAGACCAGCGTCAATCACATCTACTCCGAATTCATCGGCAAGGTGGCGCAAGCCCGCCAAACCACGCCCGACCAGATCGATGCGGTGGCACAGGGCCGCGTGTGGACCGGCCTGCAGGCGAAGGAGCGCGGGCTGGTCGACACCCTGGGCGGCTTGAATGCCGCCATCCAATCGGCCGCGCTGCGGGCGAAACTGGTTGAGGGTGCTGAGGCCGATGCGTCGGCGTCTGCACCGGCCTCAGGCGCGGCGGCCAAGGGGTCGGGTTACCGCATCGTCTACATCGACCGCGAGCCGGGCCGTTTCGAGCGCCTGATCGAAGCCCTTGGCGGTGCCACGGCCCGCGTGCTGGCTGATCAATTCGACGTGCAACTGGTGCCCGTGGGTCTGCCTGAGCGCATCACCGGTCCGGTGCGCAAGGACCTGGGCTGGTCGGTCGAACTGGTCGATGGGCGCAAGCCGTTCGCGGCGGTGACGCATTGCCTGTGTGACGCACCGTGATGGCTGAGCTCGACTCCTCGACCCTCGCTGCGTGACGCCTGCTCCTGCGAACCTCAATACCGCGCAGCTCGACGCGGTGCACTACCTGGCGGGCCCCTGCCTGGTGCTGGCGGGCGCGGGTTCGGGCAAGACGCGGGTCATCGTGCACAAGATCGCGCGGCTGCTCGACGCGGGCTATGCGCCGGGCCAGATCGCGGCCATCACCTTCACCAACAAGGCGGCGCAGGAGATGCGCGAGCGCGCGAAGCAGCTGGTCGGCGCGCGCGCCGCCAAGCACCTGGTGGTCAGCACCTTCCATTCACTGGGTGTGCGCATCCTGCGGCAGGACGGTGCGCGGCTGGGCTTGAAGCCGCAGTTCAGCATCTTCGACAGCGATGACGTGCTCGGCCTGCTGAAGGAGGCGGGCGCGTGCACTGACAACGCGCTGGCGCGGCGCTGGCAATGGACCATCAGCGGCTGGAAGAACCAGGGACTGAACAGCGATCAGGCCGAGGCGGTGGCGGCCAACGACGACGAACGCATCGCCGCGCGTGTGATGAAGCGCTATGAAGAACAACTCGCCGCTTACCAAGCGGTGGATTTCGATGACCTGATCGGCCTGCCCCACCAACTGCTGCGGCGCGACGACGAGGTGCGCGCCAAGTGGCAGGACACCTTGCGCTACCTGCTGGTCGACGAGGTGCAAGACACCAACGCCGTGCAGTACGAGCTGCTGAAGAGCCTGGTCGATCACCCCGACGAGCGCCGCCGCGGCCTGTTCACCGCGGTGGGCGATGACGACCAGAGCATCTACGGCTGGCGCGGCGCGACCATCGAGAACCTGAAGCGCCTGCCGCAGGAGTATCCGAACCTGAAGGTGATCGCGCTGGAGCAGAACTACCGATCAACAGGCCACATCCTGCGCGCGGCCAATGGCGTGATCGCCAACAACCCGAAGCTGTTCGAGAAGAAGCTGTGGAGCGATCTCGGCGATGGCGAGCCGGTGCGCGTGGTCGAGTGCGATGGCGAGGAGCATGAGGCGGAGCGCGCGGTGGCGCGCATCCAGGCGCTGCGCGGCGCAGGAGGCGTCATCGATCAAAGCGGAGGCATCGACTTCAAGGACTTCGCGATCCTGTACCGCGCGAACCATCAGGCCAGAGTTCTTGAGAAAGCATTACGCAAAGCCAACCTGCCCTACAAGGTCTCCGGCGGCCAGAGCTTCTTCGACCGCACCGAAATCCGCGACCTGTGTGCGTGGCTGCGGCTGCTGGTCAACCACGACGACGACCCCGCCTTTCTGCGCGCGGTCAGCACGCCCAAGCGTGGCATCGGCACGCAGACGCTGGCCAACCTGGGCGCGTTCGCCGGCCGCTGGAAGACCAGCCTGTACGAAGCCTTGTTCGCCGAATCGCTGGGCACCGCGGTGCCGGCCCGTGCGATCGGCTCGCTGCACGAGTTCGGCCGCTTCGTGAACGACCTCGAGTACCGGGCCCGCCACACCACGGGCGCCGAGGACGCCAAGGCCTTGTTGATGGGCTGGCTGAAGGACATCGGCTACGAGCAGCACCTGATGGACGGCGAGGACAGCGAGAAGCTCGCCGCCGCCCGCTGGAGCAACGTGCTCGACTTCGTCGACTGGATCGCCAGGCGCTGTGGCGGCGAGATCGAGAACGACGGCGGCATGACCGTTGAAACCGAGAAGCAGAGCGTGCTGGATGTGGCGCAGACCATCTCGGTGATCATCAGCCTCGCCGAGCGGGGTGAAGAGCAGAACGTGGTGACGCTGAGCACGCTGCATGCGGCCAAGGGCCTGGAGTGGTCACATGTGACTTTGGTCGGGGTCAACGAGGGCTTGTTGCCTTTTCGCTCCGACGACGAGGACATGACGCCCGAGCGTTTGCACGAAGAACGCCGGCTGATGTACGTCGGCATCACCCGCGCTCGCAGCACGCTGCAGGTCAGCACACTGCGCCGCCGCAAGAAAGGCCGCGATACGATCCAGGGCGTGCCTAGCCGTTTCATCGGCGAGATGAAATTGCACGAGGTGCAGACCAAGGAAGACCCCCGCGAGAAGCTGAAGGCCTTGCGCGCAGCGGCTGCTGAGCGTGCTGCGCAGGCGGCGACTGTGCCTATCAAGACTTAGCGGTTAGTGAGTGCTGCCGATGGCGCGGGGTGACCGGCTCCGCTCATGTCCTCCGGGCCGGTTCACCGCCCGAACCCTTCGGATGAGACCGATCCGGCCCTCCCCCTTTACTTCGCTGCGCCGGTCACCCCACGCCCTCGACAGCAGGCACCGTCGTTGCACGCCAGGGCATGCAGACACCAGCATGCTTCATTGGTGGCAGGAGCGCTGCGGTGGGCCGCTGTGTGGAGTGAAGTAAAGGGGGAGGGCCGGCGGGACTTGAGCCGGGCGAATGGCTGGTGAACCGGCCCGGAGGACATGAACGCAACACAGCGGCCCACCGCAGTGCTCACGCACGGATTTGCGCAAGTGGGATGAGCCCAAGCAAACCCGAATCAGAAGCCTTCTTCGACCAGCTCCGCCGCGCGGATCAGTGCGCGCGCCTTGGCTTCGGTTTCGCGCCATTCCAGTTCGGGCACCGAATCGGCAACGACGCCGGCAGCGGCCTGCACATAGAGCATCTGGTCCTTGACGATGCCGGTGCGGATCGCGATCGCCACGTCCATGTCGCCCGCAAAGCTCAGGTAGCCGCAGGCGCCGCCGTAGATGCCGCGTTTGACGGGTTCCAGCTCGTCGATGATCTCCATCGCCCGCACCTTCGGCGCGCCGGTCAGCGTGCCGGCCGGGAAGGTGGCTTTCAGCACATCGAGGTTGGTGATGCCGTCCTTGAGCAGCCCTTCGACGTTGCTCACGATGTGCATCACATGTGAGTACCGCTCGACGGTGAACGCTTCGGTGACCTTCACGCTGCCGGTTTTCGCGATGCGGCCGATGTCGTTGCGCGCCAGGTCGATCAGCATCACGTGCTCGGCGCGTTCTTTCGGGTCGGCGCTGAGTTCGGCTTCGAGTGCCAGGTCGAGTTCCGGCGTGCTGCCACGCGGGCGGGTGCCTGCCAGCGGGCGGATCGTCACCGTGTCGCCGTGGGCGGTGTGTTCGCGGCGCACCAGGATCTCGGGCGACGCGCCGACGATCTGAAAGTCACCCATGTCGTAGAAGTACATGTAGGTGAGCGGACTGGCGCTGTAGGGCTTGCGCAGCCGCTGGCCGACCTGCACCTGCATCATGTCGCCGGCCGCGATGTATTCCTTGGCCTTCAGCACGGCGGCCAGGTAGTCGTCTTTCTTGAAGTCGCGCAGCACTTCATGGGGTGCGCAGGGTTCGACCGCAGGGGCTGCCACGCTGTTTTTCAGCTTGTCGAACAGTGCGCTCAGGCGGCGCTTGGCGGTGGCCAGCGCGTCGGGCTGCGTTGGGTCGGCATAGACGATCAACGACAAGCGCCCGGACAGGTTGTCGATCACCGCCAGCTCTTCGCATTGCAGCAGCAGGATGTCGGGTGTGCCCAGGCCGCCGGGCAGTTCGGTGTGTGCGAGCTTCGGCTCGATGGCGCGCACCGCGTCGTAGCCGAAGTAGCCGGCCAGGCCGCCGCAAAAGCGCGGCAGGCCGGGTTGCAGCGCCACCTTGAATCGCTGCTGGTACTCGGCGATGAAGTCCAGCGGGTTGCCTGCGTGTGTTTCCACCACCACGCCGTCGGTCACCACTTCGGTGGCGAAACCGGTCGCCCGCAACAGCGTGCGCGCCGGCAAGCCGATGAAGGAATAGCGCCCGAAGCGCTCGCCGCCCACCACCGATTCAAGCAGGAAGCTGTGCCGCCGGTGCGCGTCGGAGGGCCGGCCCGCGTCATCGGTGCAGGCCAGCTTGAGGTACAGCGACAGCGGCGTTTCCAGATCGGCAAAGGCTTGCGCGATGAGAGGAATGCGGTTGTAACCCTCGTGGGCGAGGCGGGCGAATTCGGTGTCGGAGATCACGGTGCAGGGCCCTCCAAGGCCTCGTGGCGGCGCGGGGCGGCCTTGGCCCCATTATCAGCGGGGCGCTTGGAGGGTCTGTCCTGGTGCGCTGCCTAGAATGCGGCGATGGCCCATCCTGAATTCACCTGCTCTGTCTCCGTGCGGCATCTGCCCGAGCAATCCGATCCCAAACTGCGGCAGTATGCGTTCGCCTACACCGTGACGATTCGCAACACCGGCGACGTCACCGCGCAGCTGATCGCCAGGCACTGGACCATCGTTGACGCTGATGACCATCGCCAAGATGTGCGCGGCCTCGCCGTCGTCGGCCACCAGCCGGTGCTCAAGCCGGGCGAGGAGTTCGAGTACACCAGCTGGACCCGCATCGCAACGCCGCACGGCACGATGCGCGGCACCTTCCTGTGCATGACCGACGACGCCGAGGCGTTCGACGCCACGGTGCCCGAGTTCGGCCTGACGCTCGCGTCAGCGCTCCATTGATGTCAGGCCGGTCCGTCGGCCAGGCCGCTGGCGCGCGTTGACGAAGACGACCATGTCGACAGCGAAGGCAAGCCCTGCTGCGGCCTGGGACCTCACCGCGCTGCTCAATGCGGCCACGCATGCGGCGGACCCCAAGGCCTCGTTGCCGGATCGCAATCTCTGGGTCATCCGCGCACTGGAGTGGCTTCGGCATGCACCGCTGCTGACCGCCGGCGCGCCTGCCGATGACGATTCCGCCGCGAGCGATGCGCCGCGGGCGACGCCACGCCCGCTGCTGCGACTGAAGCACCTGCTCAATGTGCTGGATCGCAACCCGGCGTACCGCGAGCCTGTGGCGACCGTGCTGACCCGCTTCTGGGCCGAGATGGACAGCGCAGCCCTGTTCGCCGACTTCGGTTTCTCGCCACGCGCCAATTTCTTCGGTGAGCTCGGTCAGCGCCTGAAGCTGAAGCTGCTGCCGCGCACGCCGGCCACGACCGATCTGTCCGAATTGTTCGGCCTGCTGTTTCCGGACGATGACGACGCGCTGTGGCTCGAAGCGATCGATCCGGCCACGCTGTCGCGGTTGCTGGCGCTGCTGGCGCCGAGCACGCCCGCCCACGATCGCCGCTGGCTGGTGCCGTTGCTGGACGCCATCGAGTACCTGGCGAGCGCGGTGCGGGCCGCGGGCTTTTCCAGCGTGCTGCGCCAGCGCATGAGCCCTGAGCTGCTGGCCGAAGGCCCGTTTCGTCAACTGGCGGTGGTGGCCGAGCGCACCCGCGAGCTGGCACTGGCACCAGAGCGGGACGAAGCGGCGCTGCTGAAGCAGGCGCAATATCTGCGCGCCTTGCTCGACACCTGCCGGCAGTGTGCCGACAGCGTTCACAGCCACCTCGAAGACCACGGGGTGTCGATCAACGTGGTGTTCGACGTGGACCAGCTGCGCCTGCGCACGCACCGCATCGAGCAGTTGCTGAACTGCGCCATCAGCCGCGAACCGGCGCAGGAAGTCACCCGCCTGGTGGCCGAGCTGGTGCGTACCGCCACCGAGCGCCGCAGCATCCGTGCACTGTTCGCGCGCCACTATTCGCTGCTGGCGCGCAAGGTGGCCGAGCGCAGCGCCGAGACCGGCGATCACTACATCACCCGCGACCGCGCTGCGTACCGGCACATGCTGGCCGCAGCAGCCGGGGGCGGTGCTGTGATCGCTGGCACCACCTTCATGAAGTTCGCTGTGCTGGCGCTCGGCCTGTCGGCCTTCTGGGGCGGATTCTGGGCAGGGATGAACTACGCCATCAGCTTCGTCATCGTGCACATCCTGCACTGGACCGTGGCCACCAAGCAGCCTGCGATGACCGCACCGGCGATGGCCGAGAAGCTCAGCGATGTCGCAGACGACGCGGCTGTCGAGCGTTTCGTCGATGAGGTGGCGCACCTGATCCGCTCACAGGCGGCCGGCATCATCGGCAATCTCGCCGCGGTCACGCCCCTGGTGCTGTTGGTGCAATGGGCGTCGCAGGTGGCCTTCGGCACGCCCCTCATCCATGGGTACAACGCCGAGCATGTGTTCGACGCGATCACGCTGCTCGGCCCGACCGCCTTGTTTGCAGCGTTCACCGGCGTGCTGCTGTTCGCCAGTTCGCTGATCGCCGGCTGGGTCGAGAACTGGTTCGTGTGGCATCGCCTGGACAGTGCGATCGCCTACAACCCGCGCATCGTCATGGCGCTGGGTGCTGCGCGCGCACAGCGCTGGGCGCGTTACTGGCGCGCCAACATCTCTGGTTACGCCTCCAACATCTCGCTCGGGCTGATGCTGGGTCTCGTGCCGGCCATCGCGCTGTTTTTTGGCTTGCCCATCGAAGTGCGCCACGTCACGCTGTCGACCGGGCAACTCGCCGCGGCTGCGGCGGCGCACGGCTGGAGCGTGCTGCAGTACAGCCCGTTCTGGTGGTGCGTGGCCGGCATCGTGGTGACCGGCGTGCTGAACCTGTCGGTGAGCTTCTTCCTCGCCTTGAAGGTGGCGTTGCGCTCGCGTGGTATCCGGATGGTGGACCGCAGCCGGATCCGCCGCGCCATCTTCCGGCGCTTGCGCACCAACCCCAGCTCGTTCGTGCTGCCACCGAAGCACCTGGGTTGAGCGGGTACTTGGGTCAGCGAGACAGGGATGTCAGTGCTTTGAAGGCCCAGGATCGCGTTCACCGCGGCGCCGGCCCGAGAACATCGTCCACCAGACTATGAGCACCAACACTGCAGCGGCGCCGAACGCCTCCAGGATCAACAGCCACATGACGCGCGCCCTTTTCTTTGCTGGGCTGATTTTAGGAGCGCTGGCGGGGTGTTCGAGCCCACCGGTGCGGGAAGCCCTACCCGAACCAGCGACACCCGCAGTCCTGCCGTCCAGCGACAGCGCGCTGCTGCGCGGCCGCGCGCGCTGGGTGCCGGCGCGCTGGGCTGATCTGCCCGGCTGGAATGCTGACCGCACCGCTGAGCTGTGGCCTGCTTTGCTGCGCGGTTGCGAGCGGCCCGTGGCGGGCTGGGTCGAGGTCTGCGCCGAAGCCCGCCGCGAGTTGCCTGGTGACGATGCGGCGGTGCGTGGCTGGCTGCAGGCCCGGCTGCAGCCCTACCGTGTCGAGTCACTTGAGGGCGTTTCGACCGGCTTGACCACCGGCTACTTCGAGCCACTCGTCGAGGCCTCCCGCACGCCCCGCGGGCGCTTCCGCTTTCCGCTGCTGACGCCACCCGCTGACCTGGCCACGCGCAAGCCTTACTGGACACGCCAGCAGCTCGACACGCTGCCGGCGGCGCAGGCCAGCGTGCGCGGCCGTGAGATTGCCTGGCTGGCCGATCCACTCGACGCGCTGATCCTGCAGATCCAGGGCTCGGGCCGGCTGCGGGTGACGCAGGTGGACGGCACGGCCTCGATCGTGCGCGTGGGCTATGCCGGTCACAACGACCAGCCTTACAAATCGGTCGGTCGATGGTTGATCGATCAGGGTGAGCTGCGCCCCGATCAGGCCTCGTGGCCCGGCATCAAGGCCTGGGCCCAACGCAACCCCAAGCGCGTGTCCGAGATGCTCTGGGCCAACCCGCGGGTGGTGTTTTTTCGCGAGGAGCCGCTGCCCGATCCTGCAGTCGGACCGCGTGGCGCGCAGGGTGTGCCGCTGACGCCAGGCCGTTCGGTCGCCATCGACCCGACCAGCATCCCGTATGGCAGTGCGCTGTGGCTCGACACCACCGAGCCGCTGTCGAACACCCCGCTGCGCCGCGTCGTGATGGCGCAGGACACGGGCAGTGCCATCGTCGGCGCGGTGCGGGTCGACTATTTCTGGGGCTGGGGCGATACCGCCGAGCAGCAGGCCGGGCGCATGAAGCAGCCGCTGCGGATGTGGGTGCTGGTGCCCCGGAGCTGATGCGCGCTGCAGGAATTCCTTGACCTGCGTGCGGCCGACCGGAAACTCGGCGCGGGATCGCTGTGACGGGACGCTGTGTTGCGTTCGTGTCCCCCGAGCCCCAAAAGACGGGCCCTCCTCCTTAACCTCACTCCACACAGCATCCCATCACAGCGCTCATTCAATCACCGTAGCGCTCGGAGTTTGAAACCCGCAGCAGGCGACGGTGGTGCCGGCTGTCGAGGGCGTGGGGTGACCGGCGCAGCGAAGTAAAGGGGGAGGGCCGGATCGGTCTCATCCGAAGCGTTTGGGCGGTGAACCGGCCCGGAGGACATGAGCGGAGCCGGTCACCCCGCGCCCTCGGCAGCATCGCAAAAACATCAGTAGGTTTTGTACGGCAGGAACTTGCCCGACATCACGATGCTGACCCGATCACCGGCGGCGTGGGGTTCGCGGGTCAGGTCCATCTTGAAGTCGATCGCGCTCATGATCCCGTCGCCGAACTCCTCGTGGATCAGCTCCTTGAACGTCGTGCCGTAGACGTTCACGAGCTCGTAGAAGCGGTAGATCAGTGGGTCGGTGGGCACGGCGGTGGGCAGCGAGCCCTTGTACGGCACCACCTGCAGCCATTTCTCGGCTTCGGCGTCCAGGCCGAAGATCTTCGCCACCACCTTGGCCTGCTTGGCGTCGAAGGTCATCTGGCCCAGACAGCCGGCGGTGACCCACTCCTTGCTGAGGCCGACCTTCTTGGCCACGTCCTCCCATTTGATGCCCTTCCTGACCTTGGCTTCGATGATCAGGTCGGTGACGTCGCTGCGGTTCATGCGTGCTCCTGGTGCAGTTGTTGAGTTGACGAACTGAACGCCAATCGCATGCACAAGCCGCGCCATCAGGTGGTGCGCGGTCAGCCGAAAAACCGGTTGATGCAGCCTCGCGACTCAGCGTCCGAACAGCCATCCAGCCGACCAGGCGAGTGCCAGGCCGGCAAACAGGGCGGCGCCGGCGCGAGCGGCATAGGCCCGTCCACCCGCCACGGCGGCGACCACGACGCGTGTCAGCGAATTCACGCTGACGGCGATCAGCGCGCCGAGCACGACGCCGCGCACCGGCAGGCTGCCGGCGGCGTGGAGTGCGGCCAGCGAAGCCACCGGCGCGTGCGCGTCGATCAAGGCGGCGAGCGCAATGCTGAGGTTCAGTCCAGCGTCGCCGAACCGGTGCTGCGCCTGACCCACCCCCGCGGCCACCAGGCCCAGCAGCGCCGCGACCGCCAGCGCCTCGCGCGGGCGCAGCGCGCTGCCCGTCGAGGTGGGCAGACCGGCGGCAGCAGGCAAGCCCTGCGTGCGCCAAGCCAGCAGGCCGACACCCGCTGCGCCCAGCGTGCCGGCCAGCGCCACGGGCAGGAATGCCAGCGCGGCGACCGGCGACAGCGCCACGCACAGCACCAGCGCCTGCAGCCAGGTCGCCGCCGACGACAACCCGGCCCCGCTCGACAGCGTCGCCATCTGGGCGGGATCGGCGCGGGCCCGGCTGCCGAACGATGCGATCGTGGCCGTGCTCGACACGAAGCCGCCCACGAAACCCGCCAGCAGGGCGCCGCCCCGCGGGCCCAACCAGCGCAAGGCCACGTGACCGGCGGCCTGCATCGCGAGGATCAACAGCACCAGCGCGGCCAGCGGGCGGGGCGCCATGCCGGCCAGCCAGGCCAGCGGTCCGGCGGGGATCAGCGGCAACACGATCAGGGCCAGCGCGGCCAGCAGCAAGCCGTCATGGAGTTCCTGCTCGCTCAGCAGCTCGGTGGCGAACCGGTGCAGCCGCTCGCGTGCGGCCAGCAGGGCCGCCAGGCCCACCCCGCAGGCGCCGCCGAACGCGGGTTCCAGCACCGACTGCACGCCGATCAGGTAGGTGGTGAAGAGCGCCAGCTCGGTCGTCAATCCCGGATCGCTGGAGCGGCTCTTCCAATGCGACACCGCGCCGAGCAACGCGACGAACACCGCGCCACTGACCACCAGCCCCGGCACCTCCAACCACTGCGCAAGGCCGCCGGTGACCGCCGCGAGCGCAAAGCTGCGCAACCCGGCCGCCTGCCGGGCCTCGCCCCGGCCCTTGCGCCGCTCGCGCTCGATGCCAATCAGCAGGCCCGCGCCCAGTGCGACCGCCAGCCCGACGATGCCGTGCTGAGCGCCGTCCATGCTCAGGCTTCGACCACCGCACCCTGCTGCGGGACCGACACGGCCCAGCCCAGCTCGTCCTGGATGCGCAGCCGCAGCGTGTCGGCGGCCTCGGGCTCGCCGTGGACGACGAACGTGCGTTCGGGCGGCGACTCGAAGGCGCGCAGCCAGTCCATCAGGCCCTCGGCGTCGGCGTGGCCGGAGAAGCCTTCCAGGTGGCTGACCTGCGCCTTCACGGCCACGTACTCGCCATGAATCTTGACTTCGGTGGCGCCACCGATCAGGTGCGCGCCGCGGGTGCCACCGACCTGGAAACCTGGGAACACGATGTGGTTGCGCGGATTCGGCGCCAGCGATTTCAGGTGGTGCAGCACACGGCCGCCGGTGGCCATGCCGCTGGCGGAAATGATCACGGCAGGCCAGCGCAGCCGGGTCAGCCGAGCCGACTCCTTCGGTCCGGCAATCAAGGTGACGTCGTCGGTCAGGCCGGCAACCTCGCGCTTGTTGACGCGCAGCAGCTTGCCGTGCTTCTCGTACAGCGCGGTGGCGGTGGTGGCCATCGGGCTGTCGAGAAAGATCGGCAGGTCGGCGGGGATTTCACCGGCCGTTTTCAGCCGCTGCAGCACCAGCAGCAGGGCCTGCGCGCGACCGACGGCAAACGAGGGTAGCAGCACGCTGCCGCCGTGGCGCACGGTGGCGCGGATGACTTCGCCCAGGCGCGCCTGCACGTCTTCCTTCGGGTGCCGCCGGTTGCCGTAGGTCGATTCGATCAGCAAGACATCGGCCTGCGTGACGCGGCCTGGTGGCGGCATGAGCAGATCGTCGCTGCGGCCGAGATCGCCGGAGAACACCAGCGCACGGCCCTGGGCCTCGACGCGCACCGACATCGCGCCGAGCAGGTGGCCGGCCGGGGTGAGGCTGATCCTCGCGTCGCCCACGCGCACGCTGCGCCCCGCCGGTACAGGTTCGATGCGCGCGATGGCCCGCTTCGCATCGGCCACGGTGTACAGCGGCAGCGCCGGCTGGTGGCGTGTCCAGCCGCCGCGGTTGGACCGGCGGGCGTCTTCTTCCTGCAGGTGGGCGCTGTCGAGCAGCAGCACCTCGGCGAGATCGCGCGTCGCCGGTGAGGCATGCACGGTCCCCTTGAAGCCCTGCTTGACCAAGGCCGGCAGCCATCCGCAGTGGTCCAGGTGCGCGTGGCTCAGCACCACCGCGTCGATCGACGCCGGCGTGACCGCGAGCGGCGCCCAGTTGCGTTCACGCAGGGTCTTGTAGCCCTGGAACAGACCGCAGTCGAGCAGCACGCGGGCACCACCCGCTTCGACGAGGTGCTTGGAACCGGTGACGCTGTCCGCTGCGCCGAGAAAGGTGATCTTCATGGGGGTGCCGAGAGGACAGTCGATGACGGGCTGACACTTTCGCACACACGGCGTAGCGCCCGACAATCAGGCATTCCATCGAAAGCCCGCATGCCCAAACCCACCACGACCATTCCACAAGGCCGCGTCCACCGCGACCTGACCGACGCCGAGTTCGCCGAACTCGACGACCTGCTGCTGCAGACGCCCGAGCCACTGGAGCCGGTCGACGTGGTCATGCTCGACGGCTTCCTCTGCGGCGTGCTGGTGCAGCCGGTGTTGCTGGAGACCGCCACCTGGCTGCCGCACGTGTTCGACTTCGATGGCACGCCGCTGCCCGACGAGGCCGATGCGGCCTGGCTGGATCGCACCACCGCGCTGATCCTGCGCCGCCACGCCGCGCTGACGCGAGCGATCGCCGAAGACGGCTGGTTCGACCCGCTGGTGCTCGAAGCCGACGAGAACGCGTCGGCGGAATCCAAGGGCGACGGCGAGCAAGAGGCCCAGGACGCGCTGCTGGCCAGCCTGCATCCCGTGTCGCGGTCGCTGATGCCATGGGTTGCCGGCTTTCAGCACGCGACGCAGTGCTTCCCCGACCTCTCCGAGCTGAGCGACGACGCGGTGCTGTCGGCGCTGGCGCGGCTGTACCGCCATCTGCCCGCCGAAAGCGACGACGAGCGCGAGGTGGTTGCCACGCTCGACCGCGAGCATCCCCTGACCACGTTGGATGATGCGATCGAAGGCCTGGTGATCGCCGTGGCCGACCTGTCGGATCTGACCCGCAAGGCGCGCTTCAAGGTCGAGACCGTCAAGCGCGACGCGCCCAAGGCGGGCCGCAATGACCCTTGCCCGTGCGGCAGCGGCAAGAAGTTCAAGGCGTGCCATGGAAAGTGATGAAGCCCCCCAGTCGCGTTGCTCCTGCCCCCATGGGGCGCTGCCCGCCTTGGGGCGGCCCGGCGGCGGTCAGGTGACGTCGGCAAGCTGATGCGCCTGCAGCTGCTGTCCGATCTGCACCTGGAAACCGAGGTCTTCGAGCCGCAGCCCGCCCCAGGTGCTGAGCTGCTGGTGCTGGCGGGCGACATCGACAGCACTTGGCGCGAACTCGATCGTTTTCGTGACTGGCCGGTGCCGGTGATCTTCGTGCCCGGCAACCACGAGTTCGACCAGCGCGAACTTGATGACGCCACGCCCGCGCTGCGTGCACGCTGTGCATCGCTCGGCATCACGATGCTGGAAAGGCAAATCTGCATCCGCACCGATGCGAACGGGCGACGCGTCCGATTTGTTGCCACCACCCGCTGGAGCGATTTCGAGCTCTTCGGTAGCGCCCAGCAAGCGAAGGCGATGCGGGCGGCCACCTACTTCGTCGACGTGATGCGATCCACACAACACGGCGCGCCCTTCGATGCCGCCGCCGTGCGCGTCGAGGCCCTGGCCTGTCGCGACTGGCTGGCCGCAGAGCTGGTGCGGGCACCGGCATCGCCTGAAGAGGCCTGGGATGCGACGGTGGTCATCACCCACTTCGCGCCCAGTGCGCGCAGCGCCGACCCGCGCTACGGCAAGCAGCCGGGCACGGCCAGTTTCTGCAATGCCGACGATGCGCTGCTGCCCCTTGCCGATTTGTGGATCCACGGCCACCTGCACTGCAGGCACGACTACCGCGTGGCGCACGACGCCGGAGAGACGCGCGTTCTCTGCAATGCCCGTGGCCACAGCCGCAAGGGCGAGGCCGATCACTACAACGGGCTGCTCACCGTCGAGGTGTGACGGCTTGGCCCTTCCTTCCCAAAAGGATCAAGGAAAAAGTCTCACGGTCTGCAGCCGTGCGGCTGTGACTGCGCAACACATCGGTTGTTCAGCCGTTGTTCTTCGAACTTAAGCGACGATTTCGAGGCCGCGCTTTTGAACCAAGTGCAGCAACTTAAGCGCTGTACCGGTCGGCTTTTTCTGGCCGATTTCCCATTTCTGGACCGTCGAGAGGCTGGTGTTCAGCAGGCGGGCGAAGACGGCCTGGCTGACCCGCGTGGTTTCGCGGATGCGCTTGATCTGCTCGGGCTGCAGTGGTTCGACCGGCGGCAGGCAGAGCTGGTCGAATTCGCGCAGCGTGATCTGATCCATCACGCCAGCCTTGTGCAGTCCCTTCGCTGTTTCATGAATCGCGTTAAGGATCGGTGATTTAGTCGTTCGCATCGCAATCTACCTCCATCAATTCACCAGCACTCTGTGCCTTGACCACGGCCTGCGCCGTCAGTGACAGCAGGTGAGCTGCCAGCTTCTTCAGCGCCTCGGTTTCGTCCTTGTCGATGTTGCTGCGTTCGTTCTTCGGGAATCCGAAAACAAACACCCAGCGGATGCCTTTGGTGGTGGCGACCAGCGTTCGATAGCCGCCTCTCTTACCCTGCCCGAGCCGTCCAATGCGCTTCTTGACCAGCCCACCGCCGAGGTCGGCATCGATCAAGCCGTCGGACATTTCGTTGACTGCCGCGCAAAGGCTGGCCGTGCTCAGCCCTTCCTTGCGTGCCCAGCGGTCAAACCAGCGGGTTTTGTAAACCGCCATCCACATCCTCCGTGGCGATTATCATAGCACTGGGTGCTATATATGCGCACGCCACAGCATCAGCCCAATGCGGCTAGGCATCGATCACGCGCCGCTGATCCCGTCGAAACAGGTCGACAGCAGCAGCTCGATGATGCGATCGTCGGAGTGCTGGCCCGACAGCTTCAGCAAGCCCAGCACCGGATCGCAGGCCCGCGCGAACAGGGTGTACAGCACCACCTCTGGTGGCAGCTGCGGATTCAGGTGGCCTGCGCGCTGCGCTGCCACGATCCACGCGCCCAGCTTGTCGCTCACCTCCATCAGGCGCTTCAGGTAGACCGAGTCGTTGGACAGCGCCCCGCGCAGCGATGAGTTCTGCGCCGGCAGCGACGGCATCTCGCCCGCCAGCTGCACCTGCATCGACCAGCGCGCCACGGCCCGCAGGTGGTCGATCGCACGGGCGGTCGGGTGCGAATCCAGTGTCGCGATGAAGGCCAGCGCGCGGTCGAGCAAGCGCACCATCGCGGCGGCGGCCAGTGCCTCCTTCGAGGCGAAGTGCTTGTATAGGCTGGCCTTGGCGATGCCGACATCCGCCGCGACTTCGTCGACGGTCATCATGTCGTAGCCCTTTTCGGCCAGCAGGCGATTCACCGAGGCCACGATCGCGTCTTCGCGCGCGCGCAGCATCTGCTCCTTGAACGAGGTGCGGGTCATCCGCAAAGTGTAGGGGCCTCGGTCAGGCGGTCCGCCACCAGCGAGCGGCATGCCCTCCCGAATCGCCTCGCTTGGCATACGCTCTACGATCAAATGCCGATGCAGACCGACGCTAACCTCTTGAATCTCTTGAAAATGAAATTGCTGATCTTGTGGCTGGCTGGCCTGGTCACTGCCGCCCATGCGGCGCCGCCGTTTGAGGACACGCTAGCCCAGCGCCTGCAGGCCTGCACCGCCTGCCATGGTGAGCAGGGCCGTGCCACGTCTGGTGGCTATCAGCCGCGGCTGGCAGGCAAGCCGGCGGGCTACCTGTATCACCAGCTGCTGAACTTCCGCGATGGCCGCCGCGATTACGGGCCGATGACCGCCCTGGTCGACCCGCTCAGCGACACCTATCTGCAAGAAATCGCCACCTACTTCGCGGCGCTCGAGGTGCCGTATCCCGCCCCGCAGCCGGCCACCGCAGCGCCGGCCGTTCTGCAACGCGGCGAGCAACTGGTGCGACACGGCGACGCCCCACGTGGCGTACCGGCCTGCAACCAGTGCCACGGCGACACGATGATGGGCGTGGCCCCGGCCATCCCTGGCTTGCTGGGCCTGCCGCGCGACTATGTCAACGCGCAGATTGGCGCCTGGCGCAGCGGCAAGCGCCGCGCGCAGGCACCCGACTGCATGGCCCATGTGGCAAAGCAGATGAGCCTGGCCGACATCGATGCGGTCTCGCACTGGCTGGCAGCGCAGCCCGTGCCGCCGGGCGGCAAGCCGCTGGCACGTTGGCCCGAGGGGTCCACGCTGCCGATGGCGTGCGGCGGCGTGGGTGTCGGCGTGGGTGTCGAAGCGGCACCCGCGGCCGGGGCGGTGCGATGAGCGGCCGTCGGACAGGGCTGTGGCTTCTGGCGAGCGTTGTCGCAGTCGGTGCGCTGGCCGCTGGCCTCGTTGCACTGAACCTGCGCGGCGAGGGCGACCTGAGCGCCGAGATCGCCGCGGCCCAGCCCACGAGCCAGCCTGCCAGCGCCGAACTACTGGCCCGCGGTGCCTACCTCGCCCGCGCTGGCAACTGCATGGCCTGCCACACCGCGCGCGGCGGCGAGCCCTATGCCGGCGGCCGCGGCATCGACACGCCCTTCGGCACCGTCTACAGCAGCAACCTGACGCCCGACGAGCAGACCGGCCTGGGCCGCTGGTCGGCGCCGGCCTTCTGGCGCGCGATGCACCACGGGCGTTCGGCCGACGGCCGGCTGCTGGTGCCTGCCTTCCCGTACACCAGCACCACCCAGGTCAGCCGCGCCGACTCGGACGCGATCTACGCCTACCTGCGCAGCCTGCCGCCGGTGTCGCAGCCGGCCCAGCCGCACGACCTGCGTTTCCCGTTCAACACCCAGGCCGCGCTGGCGGTCTGGCGTGCGCTGTACTTTCAGCCTAGCGAGTTCCAGCCCGACGCGGCGCGGTCGGCCGAATGGAACCGCGGTGCCTACCTGGTGCAGGGCCTGGGCCACTGCAACGCCTGCCACGCGCACCGCAATGCGCTGGGCGGCACGACCGGCCCGCTGGACCTGGGTGGCGGCCTGATCCCGGTGCAGAACTGGTATGCGCCGTCGCTGACCGATGCGCGCGAAGCCGGCGTGGCCGACTGGGCCGAGGCCGAGATCGTGGCGCTGCTGAAGACCGGTGTGGCCGATCGCCACGGCGCGCTGGCCGTGGCCTCGGGCCCGATGGGCGAGGTGGTGCTGCGCAGCACCCAGCACCTGAGCGACGCCGATCTGGGCGCGATGGCGGTCTACCTGAAGACACTGGGCCCAGCGCAGGGTGACATGCAAGCCACAGCGCCCGCACCGGCCGAGCCAGGCCCCGCTGCGCCCGCCGATCCCCACGGCGCGAAGCTCTACACCGACCACTGCGCCAGCTGCCACGGTGAGCGCGGCGAGGGCGTCACTGGCGCCTACCCGCCGCTGGCCGGCAACCGCGCGGTGACGATGGCGGTGCCGGCGAACCTGGTGCGCATCGTTCTCGAAGGCGGCTTTTCTCCAGCCACCACCGGCAACCCGCGCCCCTACGGCATGCCGCCTTTTGCGCAAGCCTTCAGCAACGACGACGTGGCCGCAGTGCTGACGCACCTGCGTCGCAGCTGGGGAAACCGTGCGGAGGCGGTGACGCCCGTGGACGTCACTCGGTATCGGGACAGTGGCGTGCGCTGAGGGCGTGCCGCACCGCTTCGATCAGCGCCCGGCCGAAGCGGCGTTGCCGCGCCGCTGGCCCACCGCCATGGACGCCGCCGACATGGGCGCGAGCCTGCGGGTGGTGTTCAACGGGTTGAGGTTTTTGCTGGGGAGGTAGTTCGCCGTGTTGTGCGGTGCAGGGTTGTTCAGCAGCGGTTGCAGTCGTTCAGCCATAGGCCTCGAATGACTGGTGCCGGCCAGAAGCCGAAATTCGCAGCATTGTTTCGTCCCTGGCGGGAACCCTACTTCTGCGAACGCCGCTTCGCCCGGTTGAACGATCTCCGTCCCGCACAATCGTTGTCGTTTCAAACGATTCGCCTTCGAAAGCATGCTGACACACATAACGATGAAGGCCGGCTCGAGTCCAGGTAAGCCTGCTCTCACTTTTATGCTGGCACCGGTCACTGTATTTGTTGGACCAAATAACAGCGGCAAATCACGGGCCCTTGTCGAGATTGAGAGATGGGCCACCACAGCGCAGCCACCCGAAGGCCAGGTCGTCCAGAACGTTCAGTTTCAGGCCTGGGAGCAGGCTGCCTTTGAAGCTGAATTGCGAAAGATTTCGGTTGAACCCCAGCAGGGAGAAGCAATAAGCCCTGACCATGTGTTGGTAGGAAAGCTTCGTCCGCAAGACAACTCAGCTGCGCGATTTCAGATGAATCGGGCAGCGTTGATTGCAGACGCAACCAGCCCGAATGGTCCTCACAGGAGGCATCACTACGCGAACTATCTGTCCCTGTACACGCTACGTCTGGACGGACGCAGCAGACTCTCGTTGACTGACGACAAACCTGCAGGCGATCTATTGCGTTCCGCGCCAAATCATTTGGCGAAGCTTTTCGTGTCCAACGACGCTCGAACCGAGGTGCGCAGAATTGTTCATGAAGCATTCGGAAAGTACCTTGTCGTTGACCCAACCAATATCGGTCAACTGAGATTTCGCCTCTCCGCACGCGCTCCTGAAGACGATCGGGAAGAGCAGGGCTGGGACGATCGAGCTCGAAATTTTCACGGTGCGGCCACTCACCTCTCGGAAGCGAGTGATGGGGTAAAGGCTTTTGTAGGAATGCTCACCACCTTGATCGCCGGAGAGCCGAACGTAACTCTGATTGATGAACCTGAAGCTTTTCTACATCCAACATTGTCTTCAAGGCTCGGCAAGGAGATCACAGCAGCGCTCACAGGCACTAACAAAAGATTGTTCGCTGCGACCCACAGCTCAAGTTTCCTGATGGGCTGTGTTCAGGGTGGTGTCCCAATCAACATCGTCCGCGTAACGTACGACAGCGGTACGTCGACCGCACGACTCCTGTCCCAGGACCGACTTGTTCCGCTCATGCGGAACCCACTTCTTCGATCGATTGGAGTGCTTGACGCACTCTTTTACAACGCCGTAGTCGTCACTGAATCGGACGCTGACCGTGCGTTCTATTCAGAGATCAACGAGCGGTTGCTTCAAGCCCGAGACCCCAGGGGAATTGAAGGGTGTCTGTTTCTGAACGCGCAGAACAAGCAAACAGTCTGGGACATAGTTCATCCGCTTAGGGAGCTTGGTATTCCTGCAGCTGGAGTTGTTGACATTGATGTTCTGAAAGAAGGGGGCGCTGTTTGGGCAAAACCGATGAGTGGCGCTTTCGTCCCGCCCATTAGCCACCAAGCATTCGGAACAGAACGAGCCGCACTTCTAAGCGCGTTTGGAAGGTCGGGTAAGGACATGAAGCGCGACGGGGGGATCGCTCTGCTCGCTGGCGCCGAGCGGGAAGCCTGCGAGAATTTTTTCTCGCAACTCGCCGAATATGGCGTGTTCGTAGTCCCGACAGGCGAAGTCGAGTCTTGGCTGCAGTCGTTGCCATTGAATCGGGGCAAGTCGAGCTGGTTGAGTACGGTATTTGAAGCAATGGGAGCCGATCCTGGATCCCCGGCCTACGTGCGTCCTGCCCAAGGCGACGTATGGGACTTTCTAGGTGGCGTTGCTAGGTGGGTAAGAAATCCAACCCGAAAGGGTGTTCCTGATTGAGCAATGTGACACGACAGCCACGTGCGAGTATTCGGAGTGGACGTTCCGTTCTGTCGCACCATGGTCAGCCATGGTTCGGATATGGACCCCGGACAACGACCTGCCGGCCGGCCGAAGGTAGTCTGAAGCGGTCGAAGTCAAAGCGCCGGCACCCATCCCCGGGGTCAGCCTTCACCGAGAGCGGCAGGCCTTGAAAGGTCGTCGGCAACAGGAAGTGGACCAAAGCGTTCCAGACCGTCGCCAAAAAGAAAAAGCCCCGAGCGTTCAACACTCGGGGCTTTTCGTTGTCCGGCTAGGCGACGGCAATTCTCAGAACGGGATGTCGTCGTCCATGTCGTCAAACCCGGTCGACGACTTCGGCGCGGGCTTGGTCGGCGCTGGGCGGCTGGCGGGCGGTGCGCTGCGGGCCGCTGGCGCGGCGCGGCCTTCGCTCCGGCCACCCCCGCCACCCTGGTCGTAAGCCGAGTCGCCGCCGGCATCGTTGCCGCCCATGCCTTCACGGCCACCGAGCAGCTGCATGTTGTCGGCGATGACCTCGGTGGTGTAGACGTCTTTGCCGTCCTTGTCTTGCCACTTGCGGGTCTTCAGCCGCCCTTCGACGTACACCGGGCGGCCCTTTTTCAAATACTCACCGGCAATCTCAGCCAGGCGGTCGTAGAACACGACGCGGTGCCATTCGGTTTCCTCGACCTTGTCGCCGCTGGTCTTGTCTTTCCAGTTGCGGGTGGTGGCCACGCTGATGTTGCAGATGGCGTTGCCGTTCGGGGTGTAGCGCACCTCGGGGTCGCGGCCCAGGTTGCCAATAAGGATGACTTTGTTGATCGAGGCCATGGGGCACGCTCCAGTGTCAGGTGTTGCGCCAGATTATCGGCGCAAGGCCTGCCCGACTATGATTTGTTGGCACCCTGCCGGATACCGGAGCCGCCGATGAACGAGGGGAAATTCTGGGAATCCGAGCTGAGCCCGATCGAAGGCATCGCCTTCACTGCGGCCGTTCTGTTGGCGATCGGCGCGGGCCTGTATGTCACCGTGCCGTGGATCCATCGCGAGCTGTCGTTGGGTTTTCTGTGCCTGGACCAGGCGCAGTGGGATGCCCTGAGAAAGGGCTTCTTCGGCATCTACGCACTGCTGTTCACCAGCCTGTGGATCACTTACTTTCTGTCCCGCTCCGGACCGACGGTGTTGCAAGTGCCCACCTTGCGCCGCCTGCTCAGAACCTTCAGCGTGCAGTGGGACCCCGACAAGGCCGACACGCCCAAGGACGCCGCCCAGATCAGCCTGGACGACACCTACCAGAAGAAAAGCACCGCAGGCATCGCGGCCATGGCGATGCTGGTGGCCACGGCCGGCCTGGAGCTGGCGCAGGTCAATGCGTTGATGGCCGCGCCGGCGTGGATGGAAGCCACCCCCTGGCACAAGGGCCTCGCCTTGGGGGCCGCCATCTGCGCGGTTGTCGCGCTGATCTGCTTTCTGGTGGCGGTCGATGCGCTCGACTCCATCTTCAATGTGTTCAATGACAACGCCGTTCAGAAGCGGCTGCGACACCATTTCTACGTGCGCAGCATCTATTCGCGGTATTTCGGGTTCGTTTTCCTGTTGTCCGGGGTCGTGTTGCTGATCGCTCACCACAACGAGTTTGTGGGCGCGCTGTCGATGGGCCTGGTGTTTGCCATCGGCTACGCGCACTGGTTTCCCAGGCCCGATGTGGCCCACGACACACCCAACCCGTTGGCCGATCTGTCGGGCTGGGCGTGGGTCCAGGGCTGGCCTTGGGCGCTGTTCACCCGGCTCGCGGTGGGCGCCGGCTTGCCGCTGCTGCTGTTGGTCAACGAGCACCTGGTCCGTTGCCATTGAGTTCGCTGCTGTCCCAGATGCCCGACTACAGCAGCGCGTTAGCAAGCGCGTTGCTTTGGGCGGTGTCGGCGCAGTTCGTCAGTGCCGGCTATGCGAAGGGCTCGACCGGCGCCCGCCTGCCGTTTTTGATGACCGGGTTGCTCATCAGCCAGTTGACCGGCCTCGCTGGCTTGGCGGCTTTGCTGTGGTGGCAGGAGGGCGGGCTGTCGGTCAACCCGTCTCCTTACGTGTGGCTCGCGGGCCTGCTGACCTTTCCGATCGGCACCGGCCTGTACTACGTGGCTGGCTCACGGTTCGGCGGGCGCTCGGACATTGCCGCGCAGTTCGCGAAGGTGAAGCCGCTGTTCTCGCTGCTGCTGGCGGTGTTCGTCCTCGGCGATCCGCTGGCCTCGCTGTTCAGTCCCTCATCGCTGATCGTCGTGCTGGGGGTGCTTGTTTTTGTTGCATCCGGCGTCAAGGGCTCGATCACGCTGACCGCGCTGTGCTGGGGCCTGGCGACCTCGGCTGCCTGGTCGATGGGCGAGGTGATGATGGGTCTGGCGCTGAGCGATGGCGCGCTCACCGACGGTCGCATGCTGGCCGCCACCTACACCGCGCTGCTGGCGGGCCTGGCCGTGAGCCTGCCGTTTCTGCTGCCCTTCGTGCGGCGAGCGCGTGCCGCCGACCCGCAGATGCATCGGCACCTGCTGCCCTTCGCGGTGCACGGCGTGCTCAGTTTCGCGCTCGGCTACTTCTGCTTCTTTCATTCGATCGCGCGCATCGGGCTGGCATCCACTGTCACCATCAATGCGATGTGGCCGATCCTGGCGCTGGTGTTGGCGTGCGGCGTGCGCCGCTGGCGCGGCCACGATTGCGACGTGCCGGCCTTGGTGTGGCTCGCGGCCTTGCTGTTGCTGATCGGCTCGGTGCTACAGGCCTACGGCATCTCGAACCGGTGAACACGCACGCTTTACCATCGACCACCATGCCTGCCGCCGCCCGATGAATTCAGAACTCGATGTGATCGATGCACGCCACCACGAGGCGTCAGCCCAGCCGGGCAGCGCTGTCGCTGAACGCCGCGCGGCTCACGGGCGCGACGCCGAAGCGGTGCTGCAGACGGTGTTCGGCTACACCGCGTTTCGCAACGCGCAGGCCGAGATCGTCGACCACGTCTGCGCCGACGGCGATGCGCTGGTGCTGATGCCCACCGGCGGCGGCAAGAGCCTGTGCTACCAGGTGCCTGCCATCGTGCGGCACCGTGCCGACCGCGGTGTGAGCATCGTGGTGAGCCCGCTGATCGCGCTGATGCACGACCAGGTCGGCGCGCTCGAAGAAGCCGGCGTGCATGCCGCCTATCTGAATTCGAGCCTCACATCGGAAGAAGCCCAGCGCATCGAGCGCGAGATGATGGGCGGGCGGCTGGTGATGTTGTACGCGGCGCCGGAACGTCTGACCACGCCGCGCTTCCTGGCACAGCTCGATTCATTGCACGAGCGCGGGCTGTTGAGCCTGTTCGCGATCGACGAGGCGCACTGCGTGAGCCAGTGGGGGCACGACTTCCGCGAGGACTACCTGTCGCTCAACGTGCTGCACGAGCGCTACCCGGGCGTGCCGCGCATCGCGCTCACCGCCACCGCCGACGACCTGACGCGCGCCGACATCATCGAGCGCCTGCAGCTCGAAGACGCGCGCATCTTCATCAGCAGCTTCGACCGGCCGAACATCCGCTACGGCATCGTCGAGAAGGACAACGCCCGGGCTCAGCTGCTGCGCTTCATCCAGGACGAGCACGACGGCGATGCCGGCATCGTCTACTGCCAGTCGCGCAAGAAGGTCGATGAAACCGCGGCGTGGCTGAGCGAAGAGGGCATCACCGCACTGCCGTACCACGCCGGCCTTGATGCCGAGGTACGGCGGCGGCATCAGGATCGCTTTCTGCGCGAGGAAGGCTTGGTGATGGTGGCCACCATCGCCTTCGGCATGGGCATCGACAAGCCCGATGTGCGCTTCGTCGCGCACCTCGACCTGCCCAAGAACATCGAGAGCTACTACCAGGAAACCGGCCGCGCCGGCCGCGACGGTCTGCCCGCCGACGCCTGGATGGCCTATGGCCTGGCCGACGTGGTCAACCAGCGCCGCATGATCGACGACAGCCCCGCTGGCGAAGAATTCAAGCGCGGCCAGGTGGGCAAGCTCGAAGCGCTGCTGGCGCTGGCCGAGACGCACGACTGCCGCCGCGTGCGGTTGCTGGCCTACTTCGGCGAGCCCAGCGTGCGTTGTGCCGCGTACCAGAACGCCTGCGACAACTGCCTGAGCCCACCGGTCACCTGGAACGCGACCGAGGCCGCGCGCAAGGCGCTGAGTTGCATCTACCGCTTTCACCAGAACGGTGGCCAGCGCTTCGGTGCCGGACACCTGATCGATGTGCTGCGCGGCAAGGTCACCGACAAGGTGACGCAACACGGCCATGCCACGCTCTCGACCTTCGGCATCGGTGCCGATGTGTCCGAAGGGCAGTGGCGCGCGGTGCTGCGCCAGCTGATCGCGCTCGGCTATCTGCGCACCGAAGGCGAGTACCACACGCTCGAACTGACCGGCACGGCGCGCGAGGTGCTGCGCGGTGAGGTGCAACTGCTGCTGCGCGAGGCGAGTGAGTCGGCCACGACAGCGCGCGGCAAGCGCCGCGGCGCCGCGACATCGCGCAGCAGCACCGCCAAGAACAAGGCCCCACCGGTGCCGCTGGACGCCGCAGCCACCGAGCGCTTCAGTGCCTTGAAAGCCTGGCGCGCCGAGGTCGCCCGCGAGCACAACCTGCCCGCCTACGTGGTGTTCCACGACGCGACGCTGGCTGAGATGGCCCGTGCGCAACCGCAGTCGCTCGACGACATCGCGCAGATCAGCGGCGTGGGCGCAAAGAAGCTCGACGCCTACGGGCGCGAGATCCTGCGGGTGCTGCAGGGCTGTCCATCCACGTGAACCCGGCTTGTTGCGCGGTGGCGGCGCCGCTCATCTGCGCGCTGCTTTTTGCGTAAGGGAATGTGTGCGTTCGTTGCAGAATTGCAGGATGTCGACAATCACCCCACGGGTCGCCAGCCCTGCAACCTGGCTCCTTGGCGCCAAGCGCCGCGTCTGGCTGCCGATGCTGATGGCGCTGATCGGTGTCGGTACCTGCACCGGCGCGATCGCCCAGTCGAGCGCCGACAGTGCACCGCCCGGTGGCGTCGGCAGAAACTCCTGGACCTTCGCGCTCGACAACGACTTTCTGGCCTTGAGCAGCCGCGATGCAGGCTATTCAGGTGGCTTCCTGTTCACGATTTCGGGGCCCGCTGCCGCGGAAAACATCGTGTCGCTCGACCCGGTTCTCAGCTTCCTGGACAGCTGGTGGCTGCCGGGCGCGACGCGCACCTCATCGAAAGCCGGATTGCAGTTCGGCGCCCAGGCCTACACCCCGGAAGACAAGGGATCCAGCGCACCGATCTACGACGACCGCCCCTACGCCGGCCTGTTCTCGCTGACCAGCACCCGCATGACCATCGCCAATGCCGGGCAGGTGGCATGGTCCTCGGCGTTCACCGTGGGGCTGCTCGGCACCTCACTGGGCAAGCACTTGCACCGGGGGTTTCACAGTCTGATCGGCAGCGAGAAGCCGAACGGCTACAGCCACCAGATTTCCGACGGGGGTGAGCCCACCCTGAAGTACACCGCGCGCCGGCAGGGCCTGATTGCCAGGTACCGCTCGCTGGCGGGTGGGCGGGCCGATTTCAAATGGGGTGCCGAAGCCAGCCTGGGCTACATCACCGAAGCGGGCCTGATGGTGTCGGGGCGCTACGGCAAGTTCTCGACCCCCTGGTGGTCGTTGTATCCCGAGCGCAGCGAGTACTACGCACCGCCGGCCACCAGCATCGACGGTGATCTTTATCTTCTGTATGGCGCCAGCACCCGCCTGCGCGGCTACAACGTCCTGCTGCAAGGGCAGTTCCGGCACTCGGACGTGGAGCTGTCGTCCAACGATGTGGAAAAGGTGCTCGGCGAGGCGCACCTCGGTGTGGTCTGGGGCATCACCCGGGCGACCAGCCTGAGCTACATCGTGCGTTTTCAGACCGCGGAAATCAAGCGCGGCGCCGGTGCGCGTGACAGCTACGTGGGCAGCCTGTACCTGAACATCGGGTTCTGACGGCCAGCGGTGCAGGCACCGCCGCTCGGCCCAGGGTCGGTCCGTATGATGGTCGGTTTTGCGTTGCGCAGCCGATGCCCACCTCTTCGTCGATACCGCCTCCGGAGGCACCGCATGGCCGCGAAGCCTCTTTGGAAGCACGCGTCATCCGCGTGCGGGGCGCCCGCACCCACAACCTGAAGAACATCGATGTCGACATCCCTCGGCATCAGCTGGTTGTCATCACCGGCCTGAGCGGCTCAGGCAAGTCGAGCCTCGTCTTTGACACGCTGTATGCCGAAGGGCAGCGGCGCTACGTCGAGAGCCTGAGCACCTACGCACGGCAGTTTCTGCAGCTGATGGACAAGCCCGATGTCGACATCATCGAAGGGCTGAGCCCGGCCATCAGCATCGAGCAGAAGGCAACCTCGCACAACCCGCGCTCCACGGTCGGCACGGTCACCGAGATCCACGATTACCTGCGCCTGCTCTATGCCCGCGCCGGCACACCGTTCTGCCCTGACCACCAGCTCGCACTTCAGGCTCAGAGCGTGAGCCAGATGGTCGACGCCACGCTGGCGCTGCCCGAAGGCACGCGGCTGATGGTGCTGGCGCCGGTGGTGCGCGAGCGCAAGGGCGAATTCGCCGAGCTGTTCGCTGACATGCAGGCGCAGGGCTATGTGCGTTTTCGCATCGACGGAACGGCCTACGAAGCCAGTGACCTGCCCGCGCTGAAGAAGAACGAGAAGCACAACATCGATGTGGTGCTCGACCGCGTCAAGATCACCATCGACGCCGACAGTGGTCTGCAGCAGCGCCTGGCCGAAAGCTTCGAGGCCGCGCTGCGCATTGCCGATGGCCGTGCCATCGCGTTCGAGATGGACGAGGGCCGTGAGCATCTCTTTTCCAGCAAGTTCGCCTGCCCGATCTGCAGCTACGCGCTGGCCGAGTTGGAGCCGCGGCTGTTCTCGTTCAATTCACCGCAGGGGGCCTGCCCCACCTGCGACGGCATCGGCCATGTCACGGTGTTCGACCCGCAGCGCGTGGTCGGCTTTCCGAGCCTGAGCCTGGCGAGTGGCGCGGTCAAGGGCTGGGACCGGCGCAACAGCTACACCTTCACCTTGCTTGAATCGGTGGCGAAGCATTACCGCTTCGACATCGACACCCCGTTCGATGCCTTGCCCGCAGCGATCCAGCAGGTGCTGTTGTATGGATCGGGCAGCGAGGACATCAGCTTCACCTACACCGCCGACGCGATGGGCCGTGCTGGGGCAGGCAAGGCCCGCAGCGTCAAGCGCAAGCACCCCTTCGAAGGCATCATCCCGACGCTGGAGCGACGCTACCGCGAGACCGATTCGGCGCTGGTGCGCGAAGACCTGGCGCGCTACCAGAACCCCAAGCCCTGTCCCGATTGCAGTGGCACCCGGCTGCGTCGCGAGGCCCGCCATGTGTTCCTGCAGGGCGTCGGTGACGAGGTCGGCGAGCCGATCTACCGGGTGGAAAGTGGCACGCTGCGCGAGGGCCTGGCCTACTTCGAACGGCTGCAACTGAAGGGCGCCAAGGCCGAGATTGCCGACAAGGTGATCCGCGAGATCCGCTCGCGGCTGAAGTTCCTGAACGACGTGGGCCTGAACTACCTGAGCCTGGACCGCAGCGCCGACACGCTGAGTGGCGGCGAGTCGCAGCGCATCCGCCTCGCCTCGCAGATCGGCAGCGGCCTGACCGGCGTGATGTATGTGCTCGACGAGCCGAGCATCGGCCTGCACCAGCGCGACAACGAGCGGCTGCTCGGCACGCTGCGCCACCTGCGCGACATCGGCAACAGCGTACTGGTGGTCGAGCACGACGAAGACGCGATCCGTGCCGCCGACCATGTGATCGACATGGGCCCCGGCGCGGGCGTGCATGGTGGCCGTGTGATGGCCCAGGGCACGCCCGACGAGGTGGCGGCGAACCCCGCTTCGCTGACCGGGCAGTACCTGTCGCGCGTGTTGCGCATCGACGTTCCGAAGCGGCGAGCGTCGATCGCGGGCCAGGTGCTGCGCATGGAGAATGCGCGCGGCCACAACCTGAAGAACGTCAGTGTCGAGATTCCGATTGGCCTGCTGACCTGCGTCACGGGTGTGTCGGGCTCCGGCAAGAGCACGCTGGTCAATGACACGCTGTATGCGGCAGTCGCACGCAAGCTCTACAACAGCCACCTCGAGGCCGCGCCGCACGATGCGATCGAGGGGCTGGAGGCCTTCGACAAGGCCATCAACGTCGACCAGAGCCCGATCGGCCGCACGCCGCGCAGCAATCCGGCCACCTACACCGGCATGTTCACGCCCATCCGCGAGCTGTATGCCGAGATGAACACCGCGAAAGAGCGTGGTTACGGGCCGGGCCGCTTCAGCTTCAACGTCAGCGCGGCGGCTGGCGGCGGGCGCTGCGAGGCCTGCCAGGGCGACGGCGTGCTGAAGGTCGAGATGCACTTCCTGCCCGATGTCTACGTCACCTGCGATGTCTGCCAGGGCCAGCGCTACAACCGCGAGACGCTGGAGGTGCTCTACCGCGGCAAGAACATCACCGAGGTGCTGGCCCTCACCGTCGAGGACGCGCATGCGCATTTCAGCGCCGTGCCCAACATCGCGCGCCGGCTGCAGACGCTGCTCGATGTGGGCCTGGGCTACATCCGCCTGGGCCAGAGCGCGACCACGCTGTCGGGCGGCGAAGCGCAGCGCGTGAAGCTGGCGCTGGAGTTGAGCAAGCGCGACACCGGCCGCACGCTGTACATCCTGGACGAGCCCACCACCGGATTGCACTTCGCGGACATCGCGCTGCTTTTGAAAGTGCTGCACCAATTGCGAGATGCGGGCAACACCCTCGTGGTGATCGAGCACAACCTCGACGTCATCAAGACCGCCGACTGGCTGATTGACATGGGCCCCGAGGGGGGAGCCGGCGGGGGGCAGGTGGTGGTGGTCGGCACACCCGAAACCGTGGCGGCGTGCTCTGCGAGTGACACCGGGCGGTATCTGAAGGCGCTGCTGGCGTAGTTGCAGGGCCCATCAAGCGAAGGGCACTATAAATGTGTGCGCTCGCTAACTAAAAAAGCCTCGTTAATGCTCAAGTCCGTTTATTTCTTGGCTGGCCATCCTGCTATTTGGTGCGGCGTCCATCAAAGAACCATCAAGTAAGCGCGGTGCGCGAAGGACTCACATCAAACAGCCATCAAACAACCCAATCGTTACGCCCAAGCAGGCAAGTACCAGCGATCTTTGGTGGATTTGCTTCCTGGATCACCCAGGCGGATCACGCCACTTTTGACTGCCTCAGCCAGAAAGCGAGACACCGTGGCTGCGTTGCCTGCCTCGATGCCGAAACGATTCCGCAAGCTCGTGTTGGTCATGCGCTGACTGCTCACATACATCAAGCAGGCGTGCTGGTAGCACGCTCTCACCCGCTCTGCAGCCACCATCGCGGTGTGCTTCTTCGGCGCAAACAGAATCGCCTGGGTGTTGTCACCCGCCAGACGGAAATCAGGCGGTGGAAGTTGGTAGCGTTCAACCTCGTGAATGACCTTGTCGATGCCACTGCCACGCTCCTCGCAAATGCCCGCTCGGCGCATGAACGATGCCAGGGCTTCATTGCGGGAGCGGGGCGGAAGGTCCAGAAGACGCTGCAGGTCATTCAACGGAACACCTGGATTGCTGACCTCGATTCGATCGTCAAAGACCTCCACCATCGGTCCCGACCCGCCCACGCTGAAGTCCTGGTGAATCAACGCGTTGGTGACCAGCTCGCGCAAGGCCAGCTCTGGGTACATCGCAACGTCCTGCCGTAAGGCCTGGCCCATCAATTCGTTGCGAGGTAACCGATCGTTCAAGTACTTGATCGCTCCTGCATAGCCCGCCGCGTAGCCACGCGCACCGGTCTGTTCACGTTCGGTGTGCACGCGGCTGATGCCCTTGTAGAAGATCACGCGCAACGCCTTTCGCCCCAACCGAGGGAACTGCGACAGTTCTCGGGCGAACAGCAATGCGCCCAGGTTGGTGATGTCGAAGCGCCCATTGACCCGAGGCACCACGAATCGCTCGACCTCCAGTTTCTCCAGAATGCCTGCCCGCCCTTCCGGCAGAGGCTGCCCGGTGACGGAAAAATAGCTCGGGTACTCCAGCAACTCCAAAACCCGACTGGCTTCGAGGTCAGCCAGGGCGATGTCGAACTCAAACGGTGTGTGCCGGAACAGCTCCCACAACGCGCGTTCCTTCTCCGGATGATCCTTCAGACTTTTCTTGGTCGACCCGACCCGTAGAAACTCAGAGCCCTCGAAGCGGGTGGGCATCTGACGCGCTGCTGGGATTTCCAGCACGACGATCCGTCGCTCATCGACGTGATGGACTTCGAATCTGAAATCGATTCGCGGCGTTAGCAACCGACTGAGCCAGGCTTCGAGGGGTTCGTTGCCAACCTTCGCCGTGACGGGATTGAAGTCGGTGCCGACGACTTCACGGTTTTCGTCGGCCACACCCCACAAGACATAACCACACCGTTGCCCCACCAACGCAGCGGCGTTCGACAGCGCCGAGATGTACTCGCCGATCTGACGCTCATTCGCATAGTTGTGTTTGAACTCCAGCCATTCGGATTCAGCCGGCTGGGACAACAAGGAATACAAAAGCGCATTCACGCTCATCGAACTGCCCCCTTCATCGCCGCCACGATCCGCACCGTCTCGACGCTCACCGTGGTCACGCGGGCCAGCAGGTCGATGACCTTTTCCTTGTGGTCCTTGAAGCGGTAGGTGTCGAACTTCTCGCGGATGGTCGGGTCCTTGGGCTTCTTTTCCTTGTACTGGTCGAGCACCCAGTCGATCGCGCAGCGGTTGCCCAGCGTGTAGGCCCAGGCTTCGAGCGGCACGCCCGCCAGCGTGGTTTCGCTGTCGATGGCGATGCGGCCGGTGGCCTCGTCGGCCTTCAGGATGACTTTCGGCGACTGGCCCGCGGCGCGCACTTTTTCGTCGGCGGTGTCGGTGCGCACCAGCGCGAACGGCGCGATCTGCTCGTAGCCGATGTGCAGCGCCATCAGCGCCTCGCCCCAGGCAGCCCATTGCCAGAACGTCGTCTCACTGTCGCCGTACAGCGGGATGCGCGGGAACTCGCGCTTCAAATTCTGCGCATAGGTCTCGCGGTACAGCGGGTCGTGCAGCACCGCGTAGACGTAATGGAAGATCGCTTCCTTGGTGATCGGCTGCGGCTTCTTGCCGCGGCCGGGCTGGTAGTGCTTCTTGAATTCGGCGAGGGACCAGTCGGTGATGTTGTCGATGCGGGTGCCGGCTTCGTTGTAGCGGTATAGCGGCATGCATTCGGTTCCGGCTGCCGCGCCAACAAAGTGCAGGTCGGCCAAGCGGTCAGTCGCCGCGACCGCAAACGGTTTCTGTGAGCCTGCTTGCGTGTAGACGATTGAGCGATTGGCCCAGTCGCCCCGCACCGGGAATATCGAGTTTTGCTGATACAGCCTGTGGGTGACGACTTGGTCGTAGTAGCCCCAGAGCTTGCAGAACGGCCGGTATTGCATTTCGCGGATTCGGCTCGGATTGAACGCCAGCAGATCGTTCCGAACAATGTGCGCCTCAAGCTCCGACGTCCACTTGATGTCTCTGGCAACAAAGTCGCCTATCCGTTGGCCTTGACGACCTTTGTGCCATCTCGCGCGCTCGGACTCATACGCTTCCACGAAGTGTTGAACCTTGGCGGACAGCAGAACTGGCGAGTCGTCGTACACCCATTCGTCGCGAGCTGTGACCACACCGAGCGAGAACAACTTGAAGATGGCCTTCTCCTGACTCGGCTTCGTCGAAGTTTTCACGTCCTTCGCAGCGATCGGCATCAGCTCATCGAAGTCATTGCTTGTCAGGTTCAGCCAGTTCTGCTTCGCATCCGGCTGCACCTCATCCATCGCCAGCCGGCTCAGCGCCGCACTGCCCATGAACGCCAGCTTCTCCTCCGCTGTCTCCAGCTCCGGCCGCCGCGCATAGAACACGCGCCCGCCCTTGCTGCCTTTGCGCTTCACCAAAAAGCTGATCGCCACGCCGGTCTGGATGCCGAACACGTTGTGCTTGGTGCCACTGAGCTTCGGGTTGGCGCGCACGTCGCCGCCCAGATCGACCACGTACAGCTCGGCGAACTCCTGCGCCACCACCTTGCGAAAGCCGTCGAAAGTGCGGCTCTCGACGAAGCTGCGGTTGGTCACGAAGGCCAGCACGCCGTTGGCGTCGAGCCGGTCGCTGGCCCAGCGGAAGAAGCGCGCGTACATGTCGTACAGCTTGGTCTTCTGTGCGGTGCTCTCGGCGATGTAGGTCTGCTTGATGCGCGCATCGACCGCCGGGTACTCGCGGTTCTTGTTGTTGTCGTTCTCGTTCGCTTGGTTCGCGTTGTACGGCGGATTGCCGATGATCACGCTGATGCGCTTGCTGTTCTGCCGCTTGATGCGCGCCACGTTCTCTTCGCTGACGCTGCCGAACAGGTCGGCGGTGACGCCATGCGCCTGGGTGTGCAGGCCCACGTTGTCCAGCGTGTCGACGAAACACAGGTTCTGGAACTCGGCGTACTCGCCGGTGATGGCGGCGTAGGTCGCCTCGATGTTCAGGTTGGCCACGTAATACGGCAAGATGGCCACCTCGTTGGCGTGCAGTTCTTCCTTGTACTTGTGGGCGAGCTTCGCCGGCTGGCCGCGAAAGTGTTCGAGCAGTTCGCAGATGAAGGTGCCGGTGCCAGTGGCGGGGTCCAGGATTTCCACGTCCTTGTCGATCAGGCTGCGGCCGAAATGCTTCTCGCACAGCCAGTCGGCACCTTCGATCATGAAGCGCACGATCTCGTTGGGTGTGTAGACCACGCCTAGCCTGTCGGCCGCCTTGGCGTTGTAGACCTTGTAGAAGTTCTCGTAGATCACCTTCAGAAAGGTCTGCTTCTCGTGGTGGCTGCCGATCTGGGCCGCTGCGGCGCGGATCGCCGCGTAGTAGGCCTCCAGGCCTTTGAGCGTGGCCTTCTTCAGCCCGCCGGTGAAGAAGGTGGCTTCGAGCATGTACAGCTCGCGGGCCACGTTGTTGTCGCGGTGGAATTCGCTGTCGAACACCTTCGAGAAAATCTCTTCGGTCAGGATGTGCTGGATCAGCATCTCGCGCACATCGGCGTCGGTCAGGCCGGGGTTGATGGCTTCCTGCGCATGCTTCAAGAACTTCTTCGACGCCTTGCTGAACGCTGCATTGGTGGTGTGCTCGCGCTCGATCATCGAGCGCAGTGCATCCAACACGGCGGGCAGGTCGGTCTTGAATTGCGCGACCGCCTGACGGAAGTCGGCAATCTCGGCGCGCTCGAAGCTGAAGAAAAGCTTCAGCAACTTTTCCAGTGACTTGACGTCGGCCACGTCGCAGCGCATCACCTCTTCGCGGTGCTGGATCAGCACGGCCCGCGCGCTGTCCTCGAAGATGATGTTGTCTTGCGGGTAGCCGCGCTTGAACTTGAACTCGATCTCGGCATCGAGATCGTCTTTCGCGTCCTTGGCCTCCCAGTAGCCGAAGGGCACGCGCAGCTCGTGCAGCAAGGCGCCATCAACGAAGCGGGTGTCCTTGGTCGTGCTGTCGAGCTTGTATTCGGGGATGAAGACCAGATCGTGCTGCTTGCCCCAGCCCTTGAGCAGATCCTTGAAGGCCTCGCGCACCACCGATTCACGATGGGTGCCGCCCACCTTCTTCAGCACATCGAGCTGTGCAAGGTACTGGTTGATCAGGACTTGACTCATGAGCCCGGCGCGCAGTGGGTGATGGACTGCGCGCAAGGCTTGGTGCGCCCGGCTGGGATCGAACCAGCAACCCCTGCCTTCGGAGGGCAGTACTCTATCCATTGAGCTACGGACGCAACGCCCACGATTGTAGTGGTCGCCCCCGCCAGGCCGGCCGCGCGAGCCCCGCGGCCCTGCGGCGCGGTCCTCATGGCACGACCCCCGCTTTATACTCAGACGCTGTGCTGACGCGGTCCGCTTCGGGTTGCGTCTGCGGACCCCGTTGGATTCGGACCGCGTGACGGCGCGCACCCATCCGACTTGCATTTCAGCATCACCCCGCGACCCGAGGATTTCATGAGCGACGCCAGCCACTCCCACGACGAAGAACACCACGAAGGCCCGATCAAGACCCCCAAGCAACTGATCGTCACGGTCTTGCTGTCCTTCGTCGTGCCGGTGATTGCCATCGTGTTGCTCGCCAGCTATGTGACCGCCGACAAGAGGCCTGCGGCAGGCAGTGATGCGCTGACACCCGAGTCGATCGCTCGCCGCATCGCGCCGGTCGGTTCGGTCACCATCAAGGACGCGGCCAATCCAGCATCGTGGAAGACCGGCGAGCAGGTGTTTGCCGCGCAGTGCTCGGCCTGTCACACGGCAGGACTGGCCGGTGCGCCGAAGCTCGGCGACGCCGCTGCCTGGGCACCGCGCGTCGCGCAGGGCTACGACGTCCTGCTGACCAGCGCGCTCAAAGGCAAGAACGCCATGGGCGCCCAAGGCGGGGGTGATTTCAGCGACATCGAGATCGGACGCGCGGTCGTCTACCTGGCCAACAACAGCGGTGCGAGTTTCCCCGAGCCGGCTGCCCCGAGCGACGCACCGGCTGCGGACACGGCACCGGCTGAGGAAGCTCCACCGGCGCCGGCTGCCGAGCCCGTGGCCGCTGCACCGGAGCCTGCTGCGGTGAAGCCCGTCGAGCCGCCGCCCGCTGCGGCGGTGGTGGCTGCCGCTGCGGCACCTGTTGCCGCCGCCACCAACGCGATTCCTGCTCTGTACAACCAGGCCTGCGCGGTTTGCCACACCGCGGGCATTGCGGGCGCGCCGAAGACCGGCGACAAGGCGGCCTGGGCCCCCCGGCTCGCGCTAGGCATCGACGGTCTGACCGCCAACGCCATCAAGGGCAAGAACTCGATGCCACCGCGCGGCGGTTCGCAAGCCAGCGATGCCGACATCAAGGCCGTGGTCACCTACATGGTGAACGCTTCGAAGTAAGCGCCTCACGCACCACGGACAAGCCGACCTCAGGGTCGGCTTTTTCATGGCCGGGCCACAGCGGACTGGCAAAAGAATTCGCGTTTCTTGGCGCGGGGTGCATCTGGAGCTCGACGTGGTTCGTTGTGGTGTCAGAGCGTCGAGTGAAGGCGCTTCAGGTTCCACCATCTACCCACCTTGTTGCGGAGTACCCCCATGAAATCAGCCCTCACCCTCGTCACCCTGTGCGCCATGAGCCTTTGCGCCAGTGCGGCCCCGTCGGCAAACGTCGACAACGCTGCCTTGCCTGAACCGGTGCGCGTGCCTGCGGGCCAAAAGCAGATGCTGTCGGCCACCGGCGTGGGCGAGCTCACCTATGAATGCCGCGAGAAGAAGGACGCTGCGGGCGCTTTCGAATGGGCCTTCGTGGGGCCGATCGCCAAGTTGTATTCGTCTGACAAGAAAGAGATCGGCAAGTACTACGCGGGCCCGACCTGGGAATCCGTCGACGGCTCCAAGGTCACTGGCAAGCAGGTTGCCGTGGCGCCCGCCGCGCCGGGCAGCATCCCGCTGCAACTGGTCAAAGCCGAGCCCGCCATGGGTGCGGGCGCGATGGCAGGTGTCAGCTACATCCAGCGCCTGAACACCAAGGGCGGCGTGGCACCGGCCACCGCTTGCACCAGTGACACCAAGGGCGCGCGCCAGCAGGTGGTGTACGAGGCCGAGTACGTGTTCTACGGCAGCTGATCGGCCGCATCCGATGCCGGGCTCAGCCGGAATCGGAATTGACGGGGCAGGTCGGCGAACTTCGCTACGCCGACCTGCCACAGACCGCGCTCGATCGCATCGGCGGCCGTCTCCATGTCCAGCGTGTGCACCAGGCCCAGGCCCAGGTCGGTGGCGAGGAACAAACGCCCCTGCTCGTCGAGCCATGCCGATGCAAACACCGCTGGCAGACCGCTGTGGCTGCGCACGGCCACCTGCTGGCTTGAATCGATGCATTGCAGCCGCCACACCCACGGCGCGGCCTCCAGCTCGACATACACCCGCTGCGGCCCGTTCTGGAAGTACCAGGCGCCTGCCTCGTCGCAGGCGTAGTTGCGCTCGATGAATTCGCGCAGCCCCACATGTTCGAGCCGGCTGCCCTTGGGGTGCGGAAAGCGGCCGGCCGCTTGCGTGTTGTCGTCGCGCAGGTACCAGTCGCCGCGCGCGTCCAGCCCCAGCCAGCCGTGGCAATGCGGCACGTTCGGCCATTTCGCCAGCGCAGCGGCAACGATGTCGTCCATGGTGATCGTCTGCGGGTCAGCCGGTGTGCGTGCCCAGCCAGCGCAGCACCTCTTCGGGCATGTCCCGCAGGTGCCCGGGAAAGGCCCCACTGCCGAATCCGGCATGCCCACCGCGCGCGGGCTGCCACAGGGTCACGTGGCGGCCCACTTCGTGCGGGCCCGGCAGCGAAGCCGCCGGCACGAACGGGTCATTGCGCGCGTTGAGCACGAGGCTGGGGATGCGGATGCGGTGCAGATGGGGCTTGGCCGAGCCGCGGTGCCAGTAGTCGTCGGTGTTGCGAAAGCCATGCACCGGGGCGGTGTACAGGTTGTCAAATTCGTACAGATCGCCCGCTGCCAGCATCTTGTCGCGGTCGAACAGCCCTGGGTGGCTTTTCAGCTTCAGCAGCGTCTTCGGGCGCAGCGAGCGCATGAACATGCGGGTGTAGGTGAGGCGGTTGAAGCCGCGGCCAATCGCATGCCCGCCGGCCGCCAGGTCGATCGGGGAGGACACCGCGGCCACGGCGCTGACCGTGCCCGTGGCGCTCTCGCCGGCCTCTTCGGCCCAACGCAGCAGCGCATTGCCACCCAACGACACGCCGACCGCAAGCCGGGGGCCGGCATGCAGCGCGCTGAAGCGGTCGAGGATCCAGCCGACTTCTTCGAAGTCGCCGGAGTGGTAGGCGCGCGCGGTCAGATTGGGCTCTCCGGAGCAGCCACGAAAGTGCGGCACCGCGAATCGCCAGCCCAGCCGCTGCGCGGCCCGAGCGTATGCGCGTGCGTAGTGACTGGAAGAAGAACCCTCAAGTCCGTGGAACAGGATCAGCAATGGCGTCGCCAGATCACGGGTGCCAACCTCGGGCTCGAGCCAGTCGACGTCGATGAAGTCCGCGTCGGGTGTGATCCACCGTTGCCGCTGGTAGCGCGGCGCGGGGCCACCGATGCGCTTGCACACCAGCGCAGGCCAGATCGACTGCAGGTTGCCGCCGATCGCGCCATCGCCCAACAACCATCCTGGCGAGTGGTACGACAGACCCTCGGGATTCAATGCAGCACGGCCGTCGATTCGAGGACTTCCTGGGCCTCGCGTGCCGTGCCGGGGCTCGCATGGTGGGCAACGAGCCGCCAGCCCAGCGCTGTTTTCACATACACATTGGTGGCAATCACCCAGGCAGATTGGCGACCCTTGTCGGTCTGCACCTGCACACGCTCCAACACGCTGTGCACGGCGCTGAAGTGGGAGTCGACGCGCCGCACTTTCTCGGGGCGCACATCGAGCGGTCCCTTCGAGAAGATGCCGGCGAAGCTCTCGCGGATCACCCCGACACCGATCAGCCGCGGCCCACCCGGGTGCACGCAGGCCACTTCGTCCTCATCGCTCCACACCGCCATGAAGCGATCCAGATCAGCGTGCTGCATCGATTCGTAAAACTGCTGTTCTGCTTCATCGGGCGAGGACAGTGCCATCACCGGAGTTTTCGGAGTGTTCATTCCACCTTCCTCTTCAGCCAGTGAGCTGAAAGATTCAAGTCAGCCAACCGACTCTCGATTGTACGAAGCCCATAGAATCAGCCCGCCCATGCCTGCCACCACCGACTGGTCCGAAAAAAGCCGCGATTTGTCTCGCCTGCTCGCGCGCGCGGGTCTGGGTGATCGTGCGGCTTTTGCCACACTCTACGACCGCACGAGTTCGCATTTGTTTGCTGTGGTGTTGCGTATCAACCGGGATCGCGGGCAGGCAGAAGATGTGCTTCAAGAGGTGTATGTCAATGTCTGGCGTGCCGCGCGCACCTTCGACGCAGCGCAAAGCCAACCACTGACCTGGTTGACCAGCATTGCGCGAAACCGTGCCATCGACAGCCTGCGGCGTGCGGCAACGCAACCGCAGGTCCAGATCAACCACACCTTGGATGAAGAAGACAGCGACGTGTACGACACCATGGCCGATCCAGCGTCCGGGCCGCTCGAAATGCTCAGCAGGGCATCGGAAGCGCGCGAGCTGACGCATTGCATGGACGGCCTCAGTGCACAGCAGCGGCAAAGTGTGGCGCTCGCGTTCTACGACGGCTTGACCCATGCCGAAGTGGCCAGCCACCTCGGGCAGCCGCTGGGCACGGTGAAATCGTGGGTGCGTCGCGCGCTGGCGACCCTGAAGGGCTGTCTGGAACAGGCCCGGCAGCGCGATGAACGAGACATCGAGGGGGTGCGCTGACATGGATTACAGCCGCCCTGAACTCGCTGACCGAATCGCTGCGGAGTACGTGAGTGGCACGCTGCGTGGGGGTGCGAGGCGCCGCGTGGAGCAGCTGCTGCCCGCTCATCCGAGCTTGCGCGAAGCGGTCGCGCGCTGGGAGGCGCGCCTGATGCCGCTGACCGCCAGCGTGGCCCCTCAGGTGCCGTCACCGGCGGTCTGGCGGCGCATCGTCTCGCGCATCGGCGGCGCCCCAGTGCCTGCGGCAGACACCCCGTGGTGGTCGAATCTCTCGCTGCTGCGCACGCTGTCTTTCCTGTCGGTGGTGGCGGTGGTCGGCCTGTCGGCACTGCTGTCGAACCCGCCGCCAGCGCAGCCACCACTCATCGTTGTCCTGAATTCGACCACGCCCACCGACACCTTGCCCGCGGGGTCGACCGTACCGCCGGCCATCATTGCCAGCATCAGTGGCGACGGCAAGGCGGTCGTGACCCGCACCCTGGTGGATGTCGGCGTCCAATCCGATCGCACCCTGGAGCTGTGGGCCGTGCCCGGCAGCGGGTCGCCACGGTCACTCGGTCTGATCTCGGGCTCGGGTGCCAGCGTGGTCAAGCCCAACAAGGTGCCGCCTGGTACCGCGGCGTTGGCGGTGAGTCTCGAGCCTGCCGGTGGCTCGACCACCGGGGTGCCCACCGGGCCGGTGCTTTACGTGGGCAAGCTGGCGCTCTGAGCGTTCGCGCCGGCCTCGGTGACCCGCGGCAGGATCACGCTGAAGGTTGAACCCTCACCGAGCGTGCTCCGGACGTCGAGTCGACCAGACATCAGCTGGATCAGTCCACGCGTCACCGCCAGGCCGATCCCGGTGCCTTCGATCCCGCTGTGGCGTTGATCTAGCCGGTTGAAGGGTTCGCCCAGGGCCGGCATTTGAGCTTCGGCGATACCCACACCGGTATCGATCACCTGAACCTGGACCTCATCGGGAGCTGACAGCGCCAGCAGCCGCACCGTGCCCTGCGGGCGGTTGTACTTGATCGCATTGCACAGCAGGTTCAAGAGGACCTGGCGCAAGCGTGTCGCATCGGCATGCACCACCAGCGTGGGTGGGGCCTCGATGGGCAGCAGGCGCACCGAAGCTGCGTCGGCCAGTGGTTGCAGCATGTCCATGCATTCGGCCAGCAGGGCCGGCAGCGACACCTCGGTGCAGGCCAAGGCCAACTGACCTGACTCGATGCGTGTCAGATCGAGCAGTTCGCTGATCATCTGAAGCAGGTGGTCGCCGGCTTCGTGGATCAGCGCCACCCGGCGGCGCTGATTGGGCGACAAAGGGTCGCTTTCGTCGATTCGCAGCAACTGCGCGAATCCCATCACCGCGTTCAGCGGCGTGCGCAATTCATGGCTCATGTGCGAGAGGAACTCGGTCTTGGCCCGATTCGCTGCCTGCGCCATCGCTGCCGATTGACGCGCCAGATGCAGCTCATGCACTTCGGTCGAATCTTCGAAGTAGCCGTACCACAGCACACCGCCATCGCTGTCGCGCTGCGGGGTCGAGGTGCCCGTCATCCAGCGCAAGGCGCCGTCAGGGCGGCGCATGCGGAAGTCGAAGCGCCAAGGCGTCAGCGTGCGTGCCGACAGCTTCATGGCCTCGATGGTCGGGCCGTAGTGCTCGCGCTCGATCATGCGCAGCACCGCAGCGCCGTCGCGCATCACCTCGCCGGCCGTCAGGCCCAACACGTCGTAGCAGCTCTCGCTGACGTAGCAGAAGGCGCCATCGCCTACACCGCTGTGACGGTACTGGTAGATGACACCTGGCACATGACGGGCTGTTTCGCTCAGCTGCGCCGCGATCGCCAGCGCGCGGCTCTCCGCCTGACGGCGTTGCGTGACGTCGACCAAGGTGCCGACCACGCGCAACGGTTGTCCGTCGGCACTCCACTCGACGATGCGTCCGCGCTCGGCGATCCAGCGCCATTGGCCGTCCTTGGTGCGCGCGCGGTACTCGTGCTCGTAGAACGGTGATTCGCCACGCGCATGCTCCTGGTAGCGCGCCTCGTTGTCAGCCACGTCGTCGGGGTGGATCAGCTGGTTCCACTCCTGCTGTGTGCACCGGGTCTCCGCGGGGCCATAGCCCAGCAATGTCAAGTCGGAGTCGACGCCCGAGAGCGCGTCGGTCTGCGGATTCCACTCCCACACCGAGGTGCCCGCGCCCAGCAGAGCGGCTCGCACCAGGGTCTCGTAGTCCCGCACGGGGGCAGGGGCGCCGTTGCTCACGAGTGTCGTCACGGCAGTGGTTGCCGCTGGCCGCGCTGCGCGTTCAATGCGCGTGGGCCTTTTCGCCCGCCTTCAGCGAGTAGACCGTGCCGCAATAAGGGCACTTTCCCGAACCGGTGGTGACCACATCGATGAACACCTTGGGATGGTTGCTCCAGAGCGGCATTTTTGGGTTGGGGCAGGTGACCGCGCCCGGACCTTGCAGGTCAGCTGCGGCGACTTCGATGGGGGCGGACGTGGCAGATCGGGCTGTGCTCATGATGGGCTCCGCGCCTCAGACAGGTGTCAGCCACTCAGCGTACTTCGCGTTGCGGCCGTTGACGATGTCGAAGAATGCAGACTGAATCTTCTCGGTGATCGGCCCACGGGAACCTTGCCCGATTTCCAGGCGGTCCAGCTCGCGGATCGGCGTCACTTCGGCGGCGGTGCCGGTGAAGAAGGCTTCGTCGGCAATGTAGATCTCGTCGCGGGTGATTCGCTTCTCGACGATCTTCAGACCCAGGTCCGCGCAAATGGCAAAGATGGTGTTGCGTGTGATGCCGTTGAGCGCGCCGGCCGACAGGTCCGGTGTGTAGACCACGCCGTTCTTGATGATGAACAGGTTCTCGCCAGCGCCTTCGCTGGCGAAGCCACTGGCGTCGAGCAGCAGCGCTTCGTCGTAGCCATCGTCGGTGGCTTCCATGTTGGCGAGGATCGAGTTGGTGTAGTTGCTCACCGCCTTCGCCTGCGTCATCGTGATGTTGACGTGGTGACGGGTGTAGCTGCTGGTCTTCACGCGGATGCCGCGCTTCATGCCGTCTTCGCCCAGGTAGGCGCCCCAGGTCCAGGCGGCGACCATCAGGTGGATGGTGTTGCCCTTCGGGCTGACGCCGAGCTTCTTGTCGCCGATCCAGGCCAGCGGCCGGATGTAACCGCTTTCCAGCTTGTTCTCGCGAACGACACGGCGCTGGGCGTCCATCACCTGATCGATCGAGAACGGGATCTTCATGCGCAGGATCTTGGCGCTGTTGAACAACCGCTCGGTGTGCTCGCGCAGCCGAAAGATCGCCGGGCCTTGCTCGGTCTTGTACGCACGCACCCCTTCGAAGGCGCCGCAGCCGTAGTGCAGCGTGTGCGACAGCACATGGATCTTGGCGTCGCGCCACTCCACCAACTCGCCATCCATCCAGATCTTTCCGTCACGATCGGCCATCGACATGGCGACACTCCAAACTGTCAGTTAACCCTCGATTTTAGGCGTCCGCCCGAGCCGGTGCCGAGGCGATGTGCGCAGGCATGTGCCGCAGCGCGTCCGTCACAAGGTGCGCAACAGGGCGATGGCTTCCTCGATGCGCTCGACCGCGTGGATCGTCAGGCCCTCGATCGGCTTCTTCGGCGCGTTGGCCTTGGGCACCACGGCGACGCTGAAGCCGAGCTTGGCCGCTTCCTTCAAGCGCTCCTGCCCGCGCGGCGCAGGGCGCACTTCGCCGGCCAGCCCGACCTCGCCGAACGCGATGAAGCCGCGCGGCAGGGGTTTGCCACGCAGGCTGCTCTGGATGGCCAGCATCACCGCCAGGTCGGCCGCGGGCTCCGCGATGCGAACGCCCCCCACGGCATTCACGAACACGTCCTGGTCGTTGCAGGCGATGCCGGCATGGCGATGCAGCACCGCCAACATCATCGCCAGCCGATCACGATCGAGGCCGACGCTGAGCCGGCGCGGGCTGGGCCCGCCGCTGTCGACCAGCGCCTGGATCTCCACCAGCAGCGGTCGCGTGCCTTCCAGCGTGACCAGCACGCACGAGCCCGCTACGGGATCGCCGTGCGTCGACAAAAAGATCGCGCTCGGATTCGCCACGCCCTTCAGGCCGCGTTCGGTCATCGCGAAGACGCCGATCTCGTTCACGGCGCCGAAGCGGTTCTTGATCGCGCGCACCAACCGGAAGCTGCTGTGCGTGTCGCCTTCGAAATACAGCACCGTGTCGACGATGTGTTCCAGCACACGCGGCCCGGCCAGCGCGCCTTCCTTCGTCACGTGGCCGACCAGCACGATGGTGGTGCCGCTCGACTTCGCGATGCGCGTCAGCTGCGCCGCGCACTCACGCACTTGCGCGACGGAACCCGGTGCGGAGGTGAGCTGGTCGCTGTAGATGGTCTGGATCGAATCGACCACGCAGACCACAGGCTGCTCGGCAGCGATGGTGGCGGCGATCTTCTCCAGCTGGATTTCGGCGATCACCCGCACCTGCGAGCCGGTGGTGCCTTCACCCAGCCCCAGCCGGCGCGAACGCAGCGCGACCTGCGCACCCGACTCCTCGCCCGTCACGTACAGCGTGCGAACGTGGCGCGACAGCGCGTCGAGTGCCTGCAGCAGCAGCGTCGATTTGCCGATGCCCGGGTCGCCGCCGATGAGCACCACGCCGCCGGCGACGATGCCGCCGCCCAGCACGCGGTCCAGTTCGTCGATGCCGGTGGGCAGTCGGTCGACATCTGAGGCCTCGATGTCGGCCAGCGTCGCGACCGGCAGCGCGCCCGCCAAGGATTGGTAGCGGTGCTTCGGTCCGCTGCTTTCAGCGACCGACTCGACCAGTGTATTCCAGGCCTCGCACGACGGGCACTTGCCCAGCCATTTCGGGCTGGTGCCGCCGCATTCGGTGCAGGTGTACAGCGATTTGGGTTTGCTCACACCAAGACTGTAGCCGTGCCCTGACAGCGCCTTACTCGTGGCTCGCCTTGCCGCTGATCTTTCCTCGACTGGCCTTGACCTGCGCGCGGATGCCTTTGCCTTCGAGTCGCCGCTGCGTTGAGCCGTAGGTCGGCTTGGTGGGTCGGCGCACGCGCGGCGGTGTGGCCACGCTGTCGACCAGCTCCTGAAGCCGTGCCAGCGCGTCGGCCCGGTTGGCTTCCTGGCTGCGCGAGGTCTGCGCCTTGATGACGACCACGCCCTCGGCGGTGATGCGCTGATCTCGCAGTGCGAGCAGCCGCTGCTTCACGTCGTCGGGCAGCGACGAGGCCTGCACGTCGTAACGCAAGTGCACCGCACTCGACACCTTGTTGACGTTCTGGCCACCCGCGCCCTGTGCGCGGATCGCGGTGATCTCGACCTCGTGCTCGGGCACGACGAAGCGCGACGAGATCATGGCGCGCCGTGCCTCACGCGTTGCCGTCGTCCGGCGACGATGGCATCGCTTTCAACAGCGCCGCTTCGCGCTGCTCCAGCTCGGCGCGCAACTGCCTGCGGATCTTCGCAGCCTCGAAGCGGCGCACTTCATCGGGCGTGCTCGGAACGCGCGGCGGCACGGCGGTGGGCCGGCCGTCGTCGCCCATGGCCACCATCGTCAAGAAGCAGCTGTTGGCATGCCGCACGACCTGGGTTCGGATGTTTTCGGCGATGACTTTCACGCCGACTTCCATCGACGAGGTGCCGGTGTGATTGACGCTGGCGAGAAAGGTCACGAGTTCACCGACATGGATCGGTTGCAGGAACAGTACGCGGTTCACCGACAGCGTGACCACATAGGTGCCTGCGTAGCGGCTGGCACAGGCGTAGGCCACCTGGTCGAGCAGCTTCAGGATCGTGCCGCCGTGCACATTGCCCGAGAAATTGGCCATGTCCGGCGTCATCAACACGGTCATCGTCAGCATGTGGCTGGGCAGGTGCATCGCGTGTCTCGCAAAGTGGGTGTGTTCAGTTCGCGACGACGGTCGGCACGCGCAGCGCCAGCGCGCACATCAACTCGTAGCCGACGGTGCCGGCCGCCTGCGCAACCTCGTCGATGGGCAGCACCGCGCCGCTCGGCCCCAGTCCCCACAGCGTGACGTCGCTGCCAATGTGTGCGGTGGGCACCGGCGTCAGATCGACCGTCACCATGTCCATCGAGACGCGGCCGACCATCTCGCAGCGCACGCCATCGACCAGCACAGGCGTGCCGTTGGGCGCGCTGCGCGGGTAGCCGTCGGCATAGCCGCAGGCGACCACGCCGATGCGCATGGCCCGCGTGGCGGTGTAGCGGCTGCCGTAACCCACGGTGTCGCCAGGCTGCAATTCCTGCGTGGTGATCAATTCGCTGCGCAGCGTCATGGTGGGTTGCAGGCCCCAGTCGGCGATGCTGCGAGCGGGGAAGTCGGGCGCCGAGCCGTACAGCGCAATGCCCGGGCGCACCCAGTCGCCCCGAACGGCAGCGTTCCCGGGCGCATGTCGCAGGGTCGCCGCGCTGTTGCACAGCGAGCGCTCGCCGGGCAGTTCGCGGGTCGTGGCGTCAAACACGGCCCACTGGCGAGCGATGCCCGCTGCGGCGTCGCTGCGGTCGGCATCCGCGAAGTGCGTCATCAGTGTGATGCTTTCCACCTGCGTCAAGCCACTCAGCCGCAGCCAGGCCGAGCGGTAGGCTGACGGTGTGAAGCCCAGCCGGTTCATGCCGCTGTTCAGCTTCAGGAACACATGATGCGGCACCTGCGTCTTGTGCGCGGCCAGCCAGTCGATCTGCGCTTCGCGGTGCACCGTGTGCCACAGGCCCAGGCGCGAGCACGTCTCCAGATCGCGCGCCTCAAAACAGCCTTCGAGCAGCAGGATCGGCCCGCGCCAGCCGAGCGCACGCACGCGCTGCGCTTCGTCGAGATCGAGCAACGCAAACCCGTCGGCACTCTGCAAACCGGTGAACGCGCGCTCGATGCCGTGGCCATACGCATTGGCCTTGACGACGGCCCAGACACGAGCATCGGGCGCATGGGCCCGCGCGCGCCGCAGGTTGTGCGCCAGCGCCTGCGGGTGGATCACGGCTTCAATAGGGCGTGGCATGGGCGGCGTTTCGTGAAAACCCATTCTGCCGCAGGCCTCACAAACCCTTGCCAGCCACGGGCCTGCAGGACGGTTCAGGCGCACCTCGCGTGCTATAACCCGCGCCGCAAGGAGACCCGTCGGATGCACGGCTTCGTCATCATGCCGACCCGGAAACTGAGCGCCACCAGCGAATGAAAAAAGGTTTTTACACCATCATGGCGGCGCAGTTTTTCAGCTCGCTGGCTGACAACGCGCTGTTCGTGGCGGCGGTAGAACTGCTGAAAAGCTCAGGGCAGCCCGCATGGCAACCTGCCGCGCTGGTGCCGATGTTTGCGCTGTTCTACGTGATCCTGGCCCCCTTCGTCGGTGCGATCGCCGACGCGCTCCCGAAGGGTCGGGTCATGTTCTTCTCGAACCTGATCAAGGTGGTCGGTTGCCTGATGATGCTGTTTGGCAGCCACCCGCTGATGGCCTATGCCATCGTCGGGCTCGGCGCTGCGGCGTACTCGCCTGCCAAGTACGGCATCCTCACCGAGCTGCTGCCCAACTCGCAGCTGGTGAAGGCCAACGGCTGGATCGAAGGTCTCACCATTCTGTCGATCATCCTCGGCGTGTTGCTGGGTGGGCAGTTGGTCGGCCAGGGCATCTCCAGTGTTTTGCTGGGGTTGGACCTTCCCGGTATCGATACTGGCGTGGACACACCGCCTGAAGCGGCCATCGCGACCATCGTCGTGCTGTACGCACTGGCGGCTGCCTTCAACCTGCGCATCCCGCGCACCGAGGCGCCGCTGCAGCCGATCGCCCACAGCCTGATGGGTCTGGTACGTGATTTCCACGTCTGCAACGTGCGCCTGTGGAACGACAAGCTCGGACAAATCTCGCTGGCCACCACCACCTTGTTCTGGGGCGTCTCGGGCAATCTGCGCTACATCGTGCTGGCCTGGGCCGCTGTTGCGCTCGGTTACGAGACCACGCAAGCCTCGGCGCTGGTCGGCGTGGTGGCCATCGGCACCGCGGCGGGGGCGGTGGTCGCCTCGCTGCGCATGCGGCTCGACCAGGCGACGCGGGTCATCCCACTGGGCATCGCCATGGGGCTGCTCGTGCTGGGCATGAACTTCATCACGAACCTGTGGGTTGCCGTGCCATTCCTGATCATGCTGGGCGCGCTGGGCGGTTTCCTGGTGGTGCCGATGAATGCCTTGTTGCAGCACCGGGGCCACAACCTGATGGGCGCAGGTCGGTCGATCGCCGTGCAAAATTTCAATGAGCAGGCTTGCATCCTGGGCCTCGGCGCCTTGTACGCCGGCCTGACCTTGCTGGGCCTGTCGGCTTTCGGCGCCATCTCCATCTTTGGTGTGTTGGTGGCGGGATTGATGTGGCTGATCCGTCGCTGGCATCAGCACAACTGCGTCAGGCACCGCGTCGAAGTCGACCACCTGCTGGCGCTTGCGCGCAGCGACCAGCACTGAACGCAGCCCCATCCACCGTGGCCCGCTGGGCAGCGCTCGCGCTGGTGTTCAACGCCCTCGTGTGGGGGCTCTCGTGGTGGCCGTTTCGACAACTCGAAGCGCAGGGCATCCACCCGCTGTGGGCCACGGTGATGGTCTATGTCCCCACGGGGGTGGTGATTGCGATGGCGCGCCCCCACGCCATCGGTCAGATCCTGCGCAGCCGTTTGCTCTGGGTGTTGATGCTGGCGGCAGGAACCACCAACGCGGCCTTCAACTGGGCCACCGTGGTGGGCGACGTGGTGCGCGTGGTGTTGCTGTTCTATCTGATGCCACTGTGGTCGGTGCTGCTGGCGCGCTGGCTGCTGAAGGAATCATTGACGCTGGTGGCCGGTATCCGGATGGCACTGGCGCTGGTCGGCGCGGGCATCGTGCTGGCGGCGCCTGGGGTAGGGGGCGTGCCGGGGGTGCCATTGCCGCAGTCGCTGGCGGACTGGCTGGGGCTGCTGGGTGGCTTCGCCTTTGCGCTGAACAACGTGATGCTCAAACGTGCCGCGCACCTCCCCGAGGAGGGGCGTGTGCTCTCGATGTTCGTGGGCGGCGCCGTGGTGGCTGCGGTGCTGGCCGCCGCACTCAGTGCCCAGGGCGACATCGCCTGGCCCTGGGCGAGCGGAGTCGCGGCCCGGCCCTGGTGGGTGCCTGCGCTGGTGCTGACGCTGAGCGCGCTGTTTCTGTGCAGCAACCTCGCGCTGCAGTTCGGTGCGGTGCGGTTGCCCGTGGCGGTGAGCTCGGTGCTGATGCTCAGCGAGGTGCTGTTCGCGTCGGTGTCTGCGGCGCTGCTGGGTGCGGGACACATCACCGGCAGCCTGCTGCTGGGCGGCGCCTTGATCGTGTTCACTGCGGGGTGGGCTGCGCGCGAAGCCTCGCATTGATCGGAACGGCAGCAGGCAGCGACGCCACTGCGCTGGGGCGTACGAGCCCCAGCGATACGATCCATGCTTCGCCCGTCCCCGCCCAGCGGTGGGACGGGCTCACCTCCGGAGACATCCGATGACTGCACCCAGCCCCACCGCGTTCGACTTCGATGCCACCGCGATCGACGGCACGTCCAGTTCCTTGTCGGCACAGCGCGGGCGCGTGCTGCTGATCGTCAACACGGCCAGCGCCTGCGGTTTCACACCGCAGTTTGCGGGGCTGGAGTCGCTGTGGAAGGCCTATGGCGGGCGCGGCCTGACCGTCATCGGATTCCCCTGCAACCAGTTCGGCTCACAGGACCCGGGCAGCGATGTGGAGATCGGCAGTTTCTGCCAGAAGAACTACGGCGTCAGCTTTCCGATGATGAGCAAGGTCGATGTCAATGGCACTTCGGCGCACCCGCTGTGGAAGTGGCTGACCGCTGAGGCCCCCGGCCTGCTGGGCACCAAGGCGATCAAGTGGAACTTCACCAAGTTTCTGGTCGGCCGCGACGGGCAGGTCATCAAGCGCTACGCACCGACCGACACGCCGGCCTCGTTGAGTGCCGACATCGAGGCTGCACTGTCGGCGTGAGGGCATCCCCACGCCACTCGCCAGAAGATCACTCATCCCACTTCGCCCCTGCACCAGCCCCATGTTCGCTCACATCGACCCCTACGCCGGCGACCCGATCCTGACCCTGAACGAATCGTTCGGCCGCGACCCTCGGCCGCACAAGATCAATCTGTCGATCGGCATCTACTTCGACGACGCAGGCCGCCTGCCAGTGATGGCAGCGGTGCGCGAGGCTGAAACGGCGATGCTGCAAGCCATCGGTGCGAGGCCCTACCAGCCGATGGAAGGGGCGGCGAACTACCGGCTGGCGGTGCAGCACCTGCTGTTCGGGCCCGAGCATGAGGCCGTCACCAGCGGCCGGATCGCCACCGTGCAGACCATCGGCGGCTCGGGTGGCTTGAAGGTCGGTGGCGACTTTCTGAAGCGCTATTTCCCGCAGTCCCAGGTGTGGGTCAGCGACCCGACCTGGGACAACCATCGTGCCATGTTCGAGGGCGCCGGGTTGGCGGTGCATACCTATCCTTACTACGACGCGGCCACCGGTGGTCTGAAGTTCGGCGAGATGCTGGCGGCATTCAAGGCGCTGCCCGAACAAAGCATCGTGCTGCTGCACGCCTGCTGCCACAACCCGACCGGCGTCGATCTCAGCGCAGCCCAGTGGGCCGAGCTGATCCCGGTGATCCGCTCGCGGCGGCTGATCCCGTATGTGGACATCGCCTACCAGGGCTTCGGCGACGGCATCGACGAAGACGCCTTCGCGATCCGCGCGCTGGCCGATGCGGGCATCTCTTTCTTCTGTGCCAGCTCCTTTTCCAAGAGCTTCTCGCTGTACGGAGAGCGCTGTGGCGCCCTGAGCGTGGTCTGCCCGAACGCGGCCGAAGCCGAGCTGGTGCTCGGCCAGTTGCGTGCCACCGTGCGCAAGAACTACAGCAGCCCGCCCACCCATGGCGGGCAGATCGTCGCCCGCGTGCTGCAAACCCCGTCCTTGCGCGCCCAGTGGGTGGCCGAACTCGACGCGATGCGCCAGCGCATCCACGCGATGCGCCAGCGCCTGCATGCCGTGCTCGGCGCCAAGCTGCCGGGGCGCAACGTCGATTACTTCATCCGCCAGCGGGGCATGTTCAGCTACACCGGGCTGAGTCCCGCACAGGCGGATCGCTTGCGCGAAGAGCATGCCGTCTATGTGCTGCGCTCGGGGCGCATGTGCGTGGCCGGACTCAACTCGTCGAATGTCGACGCGACCGCGGTGGCCATGGCGGCCGTGCTGGCCGAGTAGCGCTCTCACGGTGGCAGGGGCATCGAGCGCCCCGGAACGGGCGCTCGGATCAGGGCGGCAGGCTCAGCCTTGCTCAAGTCAGTGGCCGCTTGTGCCGAAATGGACCCAAGAAGCGTGTATTCACGACGTTTGGTCTGTCCATGAAATCTGACACCGTCATCGAAACCATCGAAGTCGCGGCATTGACCATCGGCATGCACATTCACCTCGATGGGGGTTGGATGTCGCACCCGTTTCCACGGTCGAGTTTCAAGATTTCGAACCTGGACCAGATCGCGACCTTGCGCTCGCTGGGCTTGCAGCGCGTGCGCTGGAGTCCGCAGGACAGTGATTTCAGTCACAGCACCAGTCGCTGGGACACGGCCAGCCTGCCGGTGGCTGAGGGCGCAGACCCCGATGCCCCGCTTGCAGCGTCCGACGACGCTGCAGAGGCGACAGCGGCGGAAGATACCGCCCCCACCGCGCAGGACCTGCATCGCGCCGCACTGGCCGCCCAGCGCGCAGCGCTGTCTGCCTGCGAGCGCCAGTTTGCCGACGCCACGCGTGCCGCCAAGCAGATTTTCGATGGCGTCGCGGCCCAGCCGGTCGCCGCTCGGCACGGTGCGCAGGCACTGACGCAGAAGCTTGTCGACCAGATGATCGGCAGCCAGGAGTTGTTCATCCGGCTGCTCAGCGAAGGGGCGGGTGACAAGGCCAGTGCCCACGCGCTGAACGTCAGCGTCATCTCGCTGCTGATGGGCCGCACCTTCAACCTCGGCGAGGCCGAGATGATCGACCTCGGACTGGGCGCGCTGCTGCATGACATCGGCAAGGCCGAGCTGCCCGAGCGCTTTCGCCACCGCGAGGAACATTTCAGCGCCGCGGAGCACAAGCTTTACGAAACCCATGTCGCGCTCGGCATCGCGCAGGCCCGGCGCATGGAGCTGGCGCCGGGGGCCTCGCTGGTCATCGCCCAGCACCACGAACACATCGATGGCAGTGGCTTCCCCTTGAAGCTACAAAGCGACCGCACCACCGTGCCCTCGCGCATCGTGGCGCTGGTCAACCGCTACGACAAGCTGTGCAACCCGGCCAATCCGGGCAAGGCGATCACCCCGCACGAGGCGGTGGCGCTGATGTTCGCGCAGGGAAAGAACAAGTACGACCCGGCGATCCTCGGCGCCTTCATCAAGATGATGGGCGTGTACCCCGCAGGCTCGGTGGTGCAACTGACCGACGACCGCTATGCGCTGGTGGTGGGGGTCAACTCCTCGCGGCCTCTGAAGCCGAAGGTGCTGGTACACGAACCAGGCGTGCCGCGCGACGACGCGCTGGTGCTCGACCTCGAAACCGTCAGCGGCCTGGGCATCCGGCGCAGCCTGAAGCCGACCGCGCTGCCAGCCCGCACGCTCGACTATTTGTCGCCGCGGCCGCGGGTCAGCTACTTCTTCGAGCCGACCCAGGACGGCGGGGCGCTCGCGTGAGGATGTCGCGCAATCCGCCGACTGCCACCACGGTGCCCGCGCCGGTGGTGCCGGCCCGCCGTGGGCGCAGTGGCGATGGGCCTGCCGGTTCGCCTTCGCTGAACCAGCGCGCCATCGAAGCCTGGCTGATTCCGCCACGCGCGCTGATTGAAGGGCTGCTCGACGCGGTCTGGCTGGTCGATCCCGAAGGTCTGCGCATCGTCGCGGCGAATGCCGCTTGCAGCACCCTGTTCGATGTCGATGCCGCCAGCCTGTGTGGCCAGGACATGTTGAGCCTGGCCGCAACGCCCGAAGACATGGCGTTCTGGCAGGAAGCGGCGCTCGGCTGGGCCGACAGCGTCGAGTCGCACAGCTGGGTGCGACGCGCTGATGGCGAGCTGGTGGCCGTGCTGCGGCGTGTCAGCCGGGTGATGCTCTCGGCCGACAAGGCGCTGTTCATGGTCGTGATGCAAGATCGCAGCGACGAGCGGCGTGCAGAAGACGAACTGGCCGACCGGCTGGCCGAACTGGCGGCGACGCTGGAATCGACGCACGACGGCATCCTGGTCACCGACACCAACGGCCGCATCCGCAATTTCAACCAGCGCTTCGCTGCGCTCTGGGAGCTGCCTGACGGCTTGATGGTGCAGCACGACGACGACGCCATCCTGTCGTGGATGCTGCGCCGCGTGGTCGAGCCCGCCGAGTACATGCGTCGGCTGGCCGCCATCGATGGGGTGTCCCAGATGCAGGCCAGCGACACCGTGACGCTGATTGGTGGTCGGGTGCTGGAGCGCGTCACGCTGCCGCAATGCAGCCGAGGCAAGACGATCGGCCGTGTCTATTCCTTCCGCGACATCAGCGAGCGCCTGGAGGCCAATCGGCGCATCGAAACCCTGTCGCATACCGATGCGCTGACCGGCCTGCCGAACCGCCGCACGCTGCTCGGGCGCATCGACTACGCGCTGGCCCTGGCGCAGCGCGAAGGCGTGCCGTTCGCGCTGCTGTTCCTGAATCTCGACCGATTCAAGCACATCAACGACACCCTCGGCCACACCATGGGCGACCGGGTGCTGATCGAGGTGGCCGAGCGCTTGCTGCTGACCCTGAGACAAGTGGACACCATCGCCCGTCTAGGTGCCGATGAATACGTGTTGCTGATCCACCAGGCCGATGCCGCCGGGGCAGAAGGCAGCGCCCGGCGCATCCTCGATGCGATGCAGCGCCCTTTCACGCTCGACGACCTGAGCTTCACCGTCACCTGCAGTGTGGGCATCTCGTTGCACCCCGGTGACGGCAGTACGGCCGACGAGATGCTGCAGGCCGCCGATGCGGCCATGGACGAAGCACGCGAGAGCGGCCGTGCCGGATTCCGGTTCCACCAGGCGCGCGCGGAAAGCACGTCGAAGCTGCGTACCCGGATGAAGCTCGACCACGCCATGCGCCAGGCGCTGGCGGCCGGGCGGTTCCGGCTGCATTACCAGCCGCAGGTCAATCTGAAAAGCGGCGAGATCGTTGGCGCCGAGGCCTTGATCCGCTGGCGCGATCCCGAACTCGGCGATGTGCCGCCGGCCGAATTCATCCCGGTGGCCGAGCGCAGTGGCTTCATCGTGGCCATCGGCAGCTGGGTGCTGCGCCAGGCGGTGCAGCAGGCCGCGCTGTGGCGCGAGCAAGGACGCCAGCTGCTGATGTCCATCAACGTCTCTGCATTGCAGTTCCAGCAGGTCGATTTCGTCGACAGCGTCGCCCGTGCCTTGGCCGAAGTCGGGCTGGAGCCGCAGTGGCTGGAGCTGGAGCTGACCGAGTCGATCCTGATCCAGGACGCTCAGGAGGCCTTGCACCGCTTGCAGGCGCTGGCCGAGCTGGGCGTGAAGCTGGCCATCGACGATTTCGGCACCGGCTATTCGAGCCTGGCCTACCTGAAGCGCTTCCCGATCAGTCGGTTGAAGATCGATCGCAGTTTCATCCAGGGGCTGCCGGGGGATGAAAGCGATGCCGGCATCGTCCAGGCGATTGCCAACATGGCACGCGCGCTGCGGCTGGAGCTGATCGCTGAAGGGGTGGAGAGTGAGGCCCAGCGGCAATTCATGCTGCAGGTCGGCTGCGAGCAGTACCAGGGGTTCCTGACCTCGCCGGCCATCGATGTGGTGTCCTTCGAGGCCATGCTCGATCGCCGCAGGCTCGCTGCTGCAGAGCCACCCACTGCGCCTGACGAATCATCACCGCGCTGAGCCATCGCACAATCTGCCGCTGAGCGCTGACTCCAGCGCGGGCCCGGGGGCACGATGATCTACAAGTTCAAATCCAAGGCAGCGGGCGACGTCATCATGCTGGGGCCGCAAGGCGAGCAGATCTTGCGCATTGTCGGCAAGGAGCCTTCGGCCCAAGGTATCTTCGAGGTGAGCAGCATGCCGGCGGCGATCACCGCCATCGAGCAAGCGGTCGCAGCCGAGGAAGCCTCACGCGTCACGGACCCACCCAATGCCTCTGAAGCGGCGCCAGCCGAATCGGTCGATCGCATTGGATTGCGGCAACGTGTCTGGCCGTTCCTTGAGATGCTCAAGCGCTGCCATGCCGAAAGCGCGGTCATCGTCTGGGGCGTCTGAGGTGATGCCGCCCGTGACCCGCATCGTCGCGATCCGTCACGGCGAAACCGCCTGGAACGTCGGTACCCGCATCCAAGGGCACCTCGACATTCCGCTCAATGACACCGGCCGCTGGCAGGCACAGCGCGCCGCGCGCGCGCTGATGGACGAAGGTATCTCGGCCATCTATTCCAGCGACCTGCTGCGTGCGCTGGGAACGGCCGAGGCGATTGGCCAGGCGTTGTCGATGCCCGTCGTCGCCGACGCCCGTTTGCGCGAGCGGGCCTTTGGCGTCTTCGAGGCGCACACCTACGCCGAGATCGAGGCCCGCTGGCCTGCTGAGGCCCGCCGCTGGACGCAGCGCGAGCCTGACTTTGCACCGGAGGGCGGTGAGACCCTGCGACACGTCTACGAGCGCTGCATGTCGCTGGTGCACGCGCTGGCCGATGCCCATGCCGGCCAGACCATTGCCCTGGTCTCGCACGGTGGGGTGATGGATTGCCTGTACCGCGCAGCCACGCAGCTCGACCTGCGAGCCAAACGCTCCTGGCCCTTGGGCAACGCCAGCATCAACCGCCTGCTGCACAACGGGGTTGGCCTGACGCTGATCGGTTGGAGCGACACGAGGCACCTCGACGACGCCGCAGCGCTGGACGAATGGACGGACGCGGCCGGCGCCTAGCGCGCCTGATCGCCGCCCGGCCGGGCCTATTCGTCGAACAGGTCGGTGGCAGCGCTGTGCTTCGGCGGCGTCACACCAAGGTGCTTGAACGCGGCCAGCGTCGCGATGCGGCCGCGCGGCGTGCGCTGAAGATAGCCCTGCTGGATCAGGTAAGGCTCGATCACATCTTCGATCGTGTCGCGCTCCTCGCCGATGGCCGCGGCCACGTTGTCGAGGCCGACCGGGCCACCGTCAAAGCGGTGGATCACGGCTTCGAGCAGCTTGCGGTCCATCACGTCGAGGCCATGCGGATCGACGTCGAGCATCTTCAGCGCCAGATCGGCCAGCGCCTTCGTGATGCGCCCATTGCCTTTCACGTCGGCATAGTCGCGCACGCGACGCAGCAGCCGGTTCGCGATGCGCGGGGTGCCGCGGGAGCGGCGGGCAATCTCGAACGCGCCCTCGGCGTCGGTCGGCACGTTCAGCAAACCGGCCGAGCGGTTGACGATGCGCGCGAGTTCCTCGGGTGTGTAGAACTCCAGTCGCGCCACGATGCCGAAGCGGTCACGCAGCGGGTTGGTCAGCATGCCGGCGCGGGTGGTGGCGCCCACCAGCGTGAAGGGCTGCAGATCAAGCTTGATCGAACGTGCGGCCGGGCCCTCGCCGATCATGATGTCGATCTGGTAGTCCTCCAGCGCGGGGTAGAGGATCTCCTCGACGACCGGGCTCAGCCGGTGGATCTCGTCGATGAAGAGCACGTCGTTGCGCTCGAGGTTGGTCAGGATCGCGGCCAGGTCCTTCGGTTTTTCGAGCACCGGGCCCGAGGTCTGGCGCAGGTTCACCCCGAGCTCGTTGGCGATGATGTGGCTGAGTGTGGTTTTGCCCAGGCCGGGCGGGCCGAACAGCAATACATGGTCCATCGCTTCGCTGCGCATCTTGGCCGCACCGATGAAGATGGAGAGCTGCTCGCGCGCTTTGGCCTGACCGACGTACTCGGCCAGGCCCTTGGGCCGCAACGCGCGCTCGATCGCGTCTTCGTTGGGCGAGGCGCTGGCCGCGCTGACCACGCGACGCGGCTCGAAATCGTCGGTCTGGATGCTCATGCCGCATTATCGACAACGGTTCGTGCAGGCCTGCTGACGGCATCGCCTACACTCGCGCCGTGAATTTTTTCAGGCACCGTCTCCGCTGGCTGTTGCACATCGCGTTGATCGCGATGGTCGGCCTGGCCTTGGCGCCAACGCTGTCGCGGGTGATGCTGCCGTCCACCGGCAGCGGGCCGTGGTCGGAGATCTGCTCGACCGCGGGTGCCCGCTGGCTGACCCAGACCACGATCCGGTCCGACGCTTCCGAGTCCGCCCCTGGGGCTCCGGACCCCTCCCGCTCGGCGCACATGGAGCACTGCCCGCTGTGCTCACATGTCACACCGGTCCTGGGTCTGCCACCGTCGCAGTCTGCTCTCTTGCCGTTGGCCCAGGGAGCAGATCACCTGCCGGTGCTGTACACCCAGGCGCCGCGCACTCTCTACGCCTGGGCACCGGCCCAGGCGCGCGCACCCCCCGCCCTCTGAACGCTGTGATCGACCGCATCCGGTAGCCGAAGCGTCGGCACCGCACGCGGCCTGGGCTGCTCGACCCGTGCGTCGACCAGCCGCGTTTCGACACCCCGTTTCAGGAGGTCGCCTTGCGACACACCCCTCATTTGTTCCTGCTCGTCTGTGCAGGCATCGGCTCTGCCGTGGCCGCCGACGAGCCCCGTGTGGATGCCCACACCGACGCCAACCAGGCGCGTACGCTCGAACGCGTCGTCGTCACCGGCTCGCGGCCCTCGACCTTGCCGCTGGAGATCCCCACCACCACCGAAGGCATCACCGGTGCGCAGGTCGAGCGCAGCATCAACGCCACCGACGCGTCCGATGCGCTGAAGTATTTCCCCAGCCTCGTGGTGCGCAAGCGCAGCATCGGCGATCACGACCATGCGGTGCTGGCCTCGCGCGCGTCGGGCACCGGCAACAGCGCACGCTCGCTGGTGTTTGCCGACGGCATCCTGCTGTCGAACCTGCTGGGCAATGGCGCCGATTTCACGCCCCGCTGGGGGCTGGTGTCGCCCGACGAGATCGAGCGCGTCGATGTGCTGTACGGCCCGTTCTCGGCGGCCTATTCCGGCAACTCGGCCGGTGCGATCGTCGACTACGTGACGCGCATGCCGACGCGCTTCGAGGCGCACATCAAGGTGCAGGTGCACACCCAGAAGTACCGGCTGTACGAGACCGACGAGCGCTTCTCCGGGCACCAAGAGAGCGCCTCGATCGGCAGCCGTGCTGGCGCTTTCTCATGGTGGATCCATCTGAACCGGCAGGACAGCGACGGACAGCCGCTGGTCATCGCACGGGTCAACCAATCCACCACGCCCAGCACCTTGGGCACGCCGGTCACCGGTGCGGTGGCAGATCGCAATCACCTCGGCGCTCCGGTATTCAATGTCGGAACCAGCTCGCAGACCGATTCTGTGCAGGACAGCGGCAAACTCAAATTGGCCTACGACCTCACCCCGACGCTGCGTGCCAGCTACACGCTGGGCTCGTGGCGCAACGATGCCAAGCGGTCGGTAGACAGCTTCCTGCGCGATGGTTCGGGCAACCCGGTCTATGCGGGGCAGGTCAACATCGGTGGCAGTGCCTACACCCTGCCCTCACTGACGCCCAGCCGGGCGGAACTGCAGCACCTGGCCCACGGCTTGACCGTCAAGAGCCGTACCCTCGGCGTCTGGGACTGGGAGGCGGCCGCCAGCGTCTACGACTACCACCGGGACCGCGTCCGCACACCCAATGCCAACGTGCCGCTGCCCGGCGCCTTGTCGGGCGGTGCTGGACGCGTGGTCGATCTGGGCGGTACAGGCTGGAACACCTTGGCGTTGAAGGGCATCTGGCGCCCCGAGGGCGTGGACGGCCGACACATCGTCGAGTTTGGCGTGCAACGCGATACCTTCAGGTTACGCCGCCGTGAGTCAACCACCGGCGATTGGGTCGGCAGCCAGGTGGGCAGCCCGGCCGCGGCCTTCAGCGGCGAGACCAGCCTGAGCAGCCTCTGGATTCAGGATGCGTGGCGCTTCGCGCCGCAATGGCGCACGGTGCTGGGAGGTCGGTATGAAGAGTGGCGCGCCCGCGACGGACGTCGCCAGATCGGTGCGGCAGTGGTGAGTTACGCGAGCCGTGATGAGTCGACGTTCTCGCCGAAGGCCGCCATCCTGTTCGATGCCACCGAAGACTGGACGTTGAAGGCCTCGATCGGCCGTGCGGTGCGCAACCCGACGGTCAATGAGCTGTTCCAGGGCGGCATCAACACCACCACGCAGTTGCCGACGCTGAACAACCCGAACCTGCGGCCTGAGAAATCGGTCACCACCGAATTCACGGCGGAGCGGGCATTGCCGCATGGCTTGCTGCGCACGACCGTGTTCCTCGAGCGCAGCCACGACGCCTTGTACTCGCAGACCACGGTGGGCGGAACGCAGGTGAGCAATGTCGGTCGCATCGACACCAAGGGTGTCGAGATGGCCTTGCAACTGGACCGCTTGTTCGTGCCAGGTCTCGAGCTCAGCAGCAGCGTGACCTACGCCGACTCCGAGATTCGAAAAAACAAGGGCTACCCAGACACCGTCGGCAAACGCCAGCCGCGCGTGCCGGCCTGGCGGGCCACATTGCTGGCGAGCTACCGCTTCGACGAGCACTGGAGCGGCAGCTACGGTGGCCGCTTCAGCGGCAAGCAGTACGGACAGCTGAACAACAGCGACACCAACGGATATTCATACCAGGGCTTCTCGCGCTACTTCGTCACCGACGTTCGGGTCCAGTACCGCATCGATCGGCAATGGCAGGCCAGCCTGGGCATCGACAACCTGAACAATTACAAGTACTGGGCCTTCCATCCGTATCCGCAGCGCACGATGCATGCGGAACTGCGCTTCGATTACTGACTCGTCAACCTCCATCAACGAAAGCCATCATGAACACTCCATCCCTACAAAAGGCGATCTTCGGCGCCGCCCTTGCGCTGGCGGCGTTTGGCACCTTGGCCCACAGCTACAAGCTGGGTGAGATCGATATCGGTCACCCCTATGCCCGACCCACTCGCGAGGGCCAGACGGTGGGCGGTGGGTACCTGAAGCTGGCCAACAAGGGGGCCGCTGACCGCCTGGTCTCCGCCTCCTCGCCAGCGGCCGGGGCCGTGGAAATCCACACCATGTCGATGGAGGGCGACGTGATGAAGATGCGTCAGGTTGACGCCATCGAGCTCGCCACGGGGCAGACCGTGGAGTTGAAGCCCGGTGGCTATCACCTGATGCTCATGGGCCTGAAGGCGCCGCTGAAGGCCGGCGACAAGCTTCCGCTGACCTTGAAATTCGAGAAGGCGGGTGAGGTGGTGGTGACGATCAACGTCGAGGAACCGAAACCGCGAGCTGACGCTGCGGCTGCGCACAAGCATTGAGCTCAAACAGCACCTGCGTCATGCCAGCGATTTCAGCGCCAGCTTGATGCCATCGCTGACGCTGGCATCGGGCGGCAGGCTCTTCAGCGCCGCCGCGGCTTCGCGGTCGCTGTAGCCGAGCGCGATCAAGGCCTGCAGGATGTCGGCCTGTGCGTCGCTGGCCACCGTGGTGGGCGCGCTGATCGCGTCGGCGAGCTTGCCCTTGAGCTCAAGCAGCAGCCGCTCGGCAGTCTTCTTGCCGATGCCCGGCACCTTGACCAGCCGGCCGGTTTCCTGCCGCGCAACGGCTTGCGCCAGCTCGCTGACACTCAAACCTGACAGCAGCGACAGCGCCATCCGCGGGCCGACGCCAGTGATCTTGATCAGCAGCCGGAATGTCAGCCGCTCGTCGTGGGTCAGGAAGCCGAACAGGGTCTGGGCGTCTTCGCGGACGATGAAGTGCGTCAGCAACGTGACGCGTTCGCCGAGGGAGGGCAGGTTGTAGAAGCTGCTCATCGGCACATCGACTTCATAGCCGATGCCGTTCACATCGATGAGCACTTGCGGTGGCGATTTGTCCGCGAGGAGGCCGGTGAGTCGTCCGATCATCGGACGATTATCCGGGTGCAACCGCCCGGCCGTTCAGGCGTGGCAGCTCAGCTGTCGAACAAGCCGAGCCGCTGCGCTTCCAGCGCTGCCTCGGCGCGCGAGCTCACGTTGAGCTTGCGGTAGATCTGCTTGACGTAGTCGGCAATCGTGTGGCGCGACAGGCTCAGTTGTCCGCCGATCTCTGGCAGCGTGTAGCCCTTGGCCACGCGCAGCAGCACCTCGTTTTCACGGTCGGTCAGCAGCACATGGGGCATCGAGTGCGCACGCTGCTGCGTCTTGACCTTGGCTTGTGCCGCAAAGTGCGCGATGACGCGCCGCGCAATCGACGGCGACAGCGGCGGCTCGCCGCCACTCATGCGCTTGAGCTGCTCGGCGATCAGCTCGCGCGCCTGTTCCTTCAAGAGATAGCCGAAGGCGCCGGCCTGCAGCGCGGGGAACAGGTGGTCGTCGTCGTCGTGAATCGTCACCACCACCGACTGGCACTCCGGTTGCGATTCCCGCAGCGCGCTGACCACGCTGACGCCAGAACCGTCAGGCAAGCCGAGGTCGATCAGGGCCAGCTCAAACTTGATCGCCGTGACCAGTTCGAGCGCGTCGTGGACGCGGGCGGCCTCCTGAATGTGCGATTGCGGAAACACCTGAAGGATCAGCACCTTCAGCCAGGCGCGGATCTCGGGCAGGTCTTCGAGCAGCAGGATGTTGTTCATGGGGGCTCCGTCGTTCGCTTTATCGGCGATATCAACGCAGTACTGATCGAAATCGAGTCGGCTCAGGGTTGATTTACAGCGGAATCGTGAGCCTGATCACAGTGCCGTAGCCCGGCCCCGACTCCACCAGGCACTGCCCGGCCAGTTGCTTGGCGCGGTGCTTCATGCTTGACATGCCGTGGCCGCGGTCCAGCTTGCCATCGAGCTCCATCGGGATGCCGTTGCCGTTGTCTTGCACCAGCAAGCCGAAATGCACCGCATCGACCGAGGTACGCACCTTGCAATGCGAGGCGCCACTGTGCTTGATGATGTTGCTCACCGCTTCGCGCAGGATGCGGGTGGTCTGCACGAACACCCGCGCGCTGAGCTGCTGCTGCAGCTCATCGGGCGGGTTGCGCCAGTCGGCCTCGATGTTGGCCTGGCCCAGCCGCGACACCACCTCGGCGCGCCAGTCGGCCAGTGCGTCGGCCAGCTGCACCGGCTTGCCGGTCAGGCCGCGCACCGACAACCGCATTTCTTCCAGCGCCTCGCGAGCCAGCGTCGAGATGCGCTCGCTGTCGCTGGTGTGCACGATGGTCAGCAGCTTGGCGCCGAGGTCATCGTGCAGGTCAGCGGCGATGCGCTTGCGTTCCTTTTCGGTCACCTGCTCGACGCGCAGCGCCGACATCTGCGCAAAGTTGCTCTCGATCTCGGCCGTGGCCTCCCGAACCCGGTTTTCAAGCTGCGCGCGGTTGACCTCGGCGGCTTGCAGCGCCCGCCCGAACATCTGCAGCAGCCGCGAGCCGATGCCCAGCAGCAGCAAGGGCAGCACCACGTTCAGCGGCTGCACCGCGTGCATTGGCAGCCAGCGGTACTGCACCGACAGCTCCAGCAACACCACCACGCCCATGCCGCCCGCGGTCAGCGCCATCGGCCAGAAATCGACACGTCGGTGTTTCCAGACCAGGCCCAGGTAGTAGACGATGGAGGCAATCAGCTCGACCGACATCAGCGCGAACCACACATTGGCGAGCAGGAAAAAATCATCGACAGGGGCCACCAACAGGCTCAGCGGTATCAGCAGGCACTGCAGCAACAGGGCGCCCGCCACACGCCGACAGCGCACGCCGGCGTAACTCAGGAAGAACTGCACCGCGACGCCCACGACCGGTGCGAAGGCACTGCACACCAGCAGCTCGAACTCGCGTGTTTCCAGTGGCCAGTGCGGCCACCACACCCGCAGCGACAGCAGGGCCCAGCCCATCAGCAACGCGCCGAAATACTTGAGGTAGCGCTCCTTGCGGTTGATCCAGCTCAGCGCCAGCAGAAATCCGCCGAGTGCGGTCAAGGTGATGGCCGCGATCTGCACCGTGGTGATGCTCCAGAACTCCCGCTGGGCGTGCAGCACTGCCAGCTCCGCCTGTGGCCCGATGCGCAGCACCGACAGACCACCCGCGCGTGCGCGCACCGCCACATGCGTCAGCGCCGAGCCTTGCACCTGGATGTCCAGTACGTTGGCCTGGGGATTCAACAGGGCTGCCGGCAGGTTCACCAACTGCGGGCGGTAGCAGTTGCGGGTCATCGGCTCACTCATACGGCCGCCGCTGTAGATGCGGCGCCCATTCAGATGAACTTCGAGGTTGCTGCAGGCCCGTTCGATGTACAGCGCCAGCAGGTCGTCGTCGCCGATCCCCTCTGGCTTGTCGAAGCGGGCGCGGTACCAGACGCTGCCGTCGTGGCCCGGGCGCGATTGCGCCCATTCGTCAGGCAGCACGGTCGCCACCGCCGCGGCGTCGGCCGGAAAGTGGGCGGCGTCGCTCTGCACCGCCTGCACCGACGTGATCGTCAGCGCTGCCGCCTGAGCCGAGCCGAGGGCAAGCCACAGCCACAGGGCCAGAAAGTACAGCACGCCGCGGGTTCGCATGGGCGGCGATTGTGCAGGAGGCGTGCTCGCTCATCGCGTGCATCAAGCCGCAATGGTTGCCTTCGTTCACGAAGCGCGCGCCACAATACGGCCACCACCTTGAACATCGGTCGAACTTGATCCTCAGACACGCCTTCATCCCGCTTGACAACACCCGCTTGGCCCACCTCTGCGGCCCGCTGGACGCCCACCTGCGCGACATCGAATCGGCGTTCGATGTGACCATCACCCGCCGCAACGAATCGTTCAGCATCGAGGGTGGCAAGGCGCAGGCCGAGCGTGCGGTCAGTCTGCTGCAGTCGCTGTACGACCGGGCCCGGCTGCCACTGGCGGCTGATGCGTTCCAGCTGTCACTGGTGGAAGCGGCGGCCGATGCGGCCGGACGGGCGATCCCGCTGACCCGTCGCCCCGCGCGAGATCGGGCCGATGAAGCCGAGCCCATCGCGGCGGCGGCCGCCCCCGTCACCGTGCTGCGCACCCGTCGGGCCGATCTGGCCGGGCGCACGCCCAACCAGCAGGTGTATCTCAGCAACATCCAGTCGCACGACATCACCTTCGGCATCGGTCCGGCCGGCACTGGCAAGACCTTTCTGGCGGTGGCCTGCGCGATCGATGCACTGGAGCGCAGCAGCGTGCAGCGCATCGTGCTGACGCGGCCTGCCGTCGAGGCGGGCGAGCGTCTGGGTTTCCTGCCCGGCGATCTGGCGCAGAAGGTCGATCCCTACCTGCGCCCGCTGTACGACGCGCTGTATGACCTGATGGGCATCGACAAGGTCACCCGTGCGTTCGAGAAAGCCACCATCGAGATCGCGCCGCTGGCCTTCATGCGTGGGCGCACCTTGAACAACGCCTTCGTGATCCTCGACGAGGCGCAGAACACCACGCCCGAGCAGATGAAGATGTTCCTGACGCGCATCGGCTTTGGCAGCAAGTGCGTGATCACCGGCGACGTCAGCCAGATCGACCTGCCGCGCGGCCAGATGAGCGGTCTGATCGACGCCGAGCGGGTGCTGCGGCGCGTGCGCGGCATCGCCACGACGCGTTTCACCTCGGCCGATGTGGTGCGCCACCCCCTGGTCGCCCGCATCGTCGACGCCTACGAGGCGTCACGCTCCGACCCGGCCTGAGATGCCTCGACCCGCGCTGACGCTGTCGCTGCAGTTCGCGCGCGACGATCTCGCGCGCGCGCACCGTGCGCAGCTGCCACGACATCGTGTGGTGCGCTGGATCCGCTGCGCACTGGAGACGCCGGCAGAGATCACGGTGCGCGTCGTCGGTGCCGATGAAGCGCGCGCGCTGAACCGTGACTTCCGTGGCAAGGACTACGCGACGAACGTGCTGACCTTCGACTACAGCCATGCGCCCCTGGTGCATGCCGATCTGGTGCTGTGCGCCGATGTGGTCGAGGCCGAAGCGCGTGCGCAGTCGCGCACGCTCGACGCGCACTATGCGCACCTGCTGATCCACGGCGCGTTACATGCTCAAGGCCACGACCACGAGCGTGACGATGAGGCCGAACGGATGGAAGCCCGCGAAAGCGAGCTGATGCAGTCGCTGGGCTTTGCCGATCCGTACGCAGCCTGACGCCCGCTGCGCGCCTGTCGTCAGCGCGATGAACTCAGGTACCGTTTGCGCCAGAAGTACACGCTCATGCTGATGCCGAGCACCAGCATGGCGAAGAAGATGGTCCAGAACCCGGTGAGGCTGTGGATCAAAGGCAGGCCTTCGAAATTCATGCCGAAGAACCCGGTCACCAGGTTCAGCGGCATGAAGATGGCCGTCAGCACCGTCAGCGTGCGCATGATGGAGTTGGTGCGGTTGCTCTGCGCCGAAAAGTGCATCTGTACGGCGGTCTCGGCCGACGATTCGAGCCGGCGCACATGGCCCAGCACCCGCTCGATGTGCTCCAGCACATCGCGTGAGCGCACGCGCAGCAGCTCGCGTTCGCGTCGGGCGCTGTAGTCGGCCTCGGGCGGCCATTCGTCGAGCGCATCGATCCATTCGGTGATGGCACTGCGCTGGTCTTCGCAGGTGTCTTCGAGCAGGTGCAGCGCGTTGCGCGAATCCAGCAGCATCTGCCAGTTGTCGAAGCGGCTGCGCGGGTTGAACAGCTCTTGCTGCAGATAGCTCAGCTGCTTGGTCAGCAAGCGCCGCAGTTCAAGGTAGCTGTCGACCATGTGGTTGACCATGCGCAGCATCAGGTCGGCCGGGCTGGTCGGCAGGCGTGCGGTGCTGCGGCCTTCGGCACCGCGCGCATCGCCTGCCGAGGGCAGGATCTGCTGCTGCAGCCGGTTGGCGAAGAACTCGCGCACCTGGCAGTCGGTGGGGTGCACCGTCAGCAGCACGCGGTCAAACAGCGCAAAGCCGACCGGGCTGGTGTCGATCGCGTCCAGCGCCGCGCGGGCGGTGCTCAGCGTGCCATTGCTGTCGTCGAGGAACATGGGCGCGCTGCCTTCGCCGGCGGCCAGTCGTCGGAACACCAGCATGTCGTACCAGGAGGTGTAGTCAAAGTGCGAAGGCAACTGGTTGTTCAGCAGGTCGGCGACGTGCAGGTCGACCAGTTGCCCGCCGGTCCAGCGCTGCAAAGCCGCTTGCAGCATGGGCGTTTGCACTTCGAACTCGCGGCGCGCGCTGCCGACCCACAAGTACCCGGTCGCTGGCAGCGACTCGGGCAACCCATCGAGCTCGCTGAACTGATCCCCGCAGATATGGAAGACGCGCATCGTCGTTCCTGCGCCGGTGTCAGTCGGCCTTCATCAGTCGCGCGGCATCGAGCGCGAAGTAGCTCAGCACGCCGTCGGCGCCGGCGCGCTTGAACGCGAGCAGGCTCTCCATCATCACCGCGTCGTGGTCGAGCCAGCCGTTGGCCGCGGCAGCCTTCAGCATCGCGTACTCGCCGCTGACCTGGTAGGCGAAGGTCGGCACGCGGAATTCATCTTTCACCCGCCTCACGATGTCGAGGTAGGGCATGCCGGGCTTGACCATCACCATGTCCGCCCCTTCGGCGATGTCGAGCGCGACTTCGCGCAGGGCCTCGTCGCTGTTGCCGGGGTCCATCTGGTAGACCTTCTTGTTGCTCTTGCCCAGGTTGCCAGCCGAGCCCACGGCGTCGCGGAACGGGCCGTAGAAGGCGCTCGCGTACTTGGCGCTGTAGGCCATGATCTTGGTGTGGATGTGGCCTTTGGATTCCAGCGCCTGGCGGATCACGCCAATGCGTCCGTCCATCATGTCGCTGGGCGCGACGATGTCGACGCCCGCCTCGGCATGCACCAGCGCTTGGCGCCGCAGCACATCCACCGTGCTGTCGTTGACGATGTAACCGGTGGCGTCGAGCAGGCCGTCCTGGCCATGGCTGGTGTACGGATCGAGCGCCACATCGGTCAGCACGCCCAGTTCCGGGAAGCGGCGTTTGAGCTCGCGCACCACGGTGGGCACCAGGCCTTCAGGGTTCAGTGCTTCGGCCCCGTCCTCGGTCTTCAGCGCGGTGTCGATCACCGGAAACAGCGCCAGCACCGGAATGCCCAATGTCAGGCAGCGCTCGGCAATGGGCAGCAGGTGATCCAACGTGACGCGCTGGACGCCCGGCATTGAGGCCACGTCTTGCGTCTGGTTGTGTCCGGCGGTGACGAACACCGGCAGGATCAGGTCGCTCGGGTGCAGCCGGTGTTCGCGCACCATGGCGCGGCTGAACTCGTCTTTGCGCAGGCGCCTCGGGCGGCTGCTGGGGTAGGCAGGAGGTGTGTGCACGAGACGTCGCCGTAGGGGTTGGGGCCGGAAGTCGGCGGATGATAGACGCAGCGCATGGCGATAATCCGCCGATGCTCTGGATCAAAGCGTTCCACATCGTCTTCGTCACCAGCTGGTTCGCCGGGCTGTTTTACCTGCCGCGCATCTTCGTCAATCTGGCGATGGTGCCGGCCGACAGCCACGCCGAGCGCGAGCGCCTGCTGTTGATGGCACGCAAGCTCTATCGCTTCAGCAGCCTGTTGATGGTGCCTGCGATCGGGCTGGGCTTGTGGCTATGGCTGGGTTATTGGGGCCTGAACGCCGGCGGCTGGCTGCACGCCAAGATCGTGCTGGTGCTGCTGGCCGTGGGCTACCACCACATGTGCCGCTCGCTGCTGCGCCAGTTCGAGCAGTTCACCAACCAGCGCAGCGACCGCTGGTTCCGCGTGTTCAACGAGGTCTCGGTGCTGCTGATGATCGCCATCGTCGTGCTGGTGGTGGTCAAGCCGTTTTGATCGCACGCTGAGCCGAGGCAACGCTGAACAAGGGCAGCGCGATGGTGCGTCACCGGAGTTCCGCATCGCTGCTGGCCTGGCTGTACGCGGGCTTGATCATTTATGCCAGTCTGTATCCGTTCACGCAGTGGCGGTGGCCGACGGCGTCACCGCTCCACTTCCTGCTGCTGCCCTGGCCGCGCTACTGGACGTCGTTCGACCTGGTGTCGAACCTGCTGGGCTACATGCCGCTGGGCTTTTTGATCTTCACCACCGCGGTGCGCGGCGGACGATCGGCTGCGGTCGGCGCGTTCCATGCCTTGTGGCTGGCGTCTGGCTTGTCGATGCTGATGGAGCTGACACAAAACGGATTGCCGTCGCGGATCCCGTCGAACGTGGATTGGGTGTTCAACACCCTCGGTGCGGCCGCTGGCGCAGCCATGGGCAGTCTGATGAAGGCTGTGGGACTGCTGGACCGATGGCAGCGCCTGCGGGACCGCTGGTTCGTAGACCGCAGCGCGGGTGGGCTGGCCTTGCTGATGCTGTGGCCGGTGGGCCTGCTGTTCCCGACATCGTTGCCGCTGGGCTTGGGTCAGGTGTTGTCTCGGCTGCGCACCACGGTGTCATCGATGGTGGCCGACACCCCGCTCGCCGGCTGGAGCCAGACCTGGCTGGCAGCGCCGCCGCCGGCACCCGATTTGTCGCCGCTCGGGCAGGTGTACGTCATTGCGCTCGGCCTGCTGGCGCCCTGTCTGCTGGGCTATGCCGTGTCTCGCTCGGGGTGGCGCCGAGCCGTGCTGGTGGTGGGCATCGCGCTGGCCGGCTTCGGCGCAACGACGCTGTCGACTGCGCTCAATTTCGGCCCCGACCATGCGCTGGCGTGGTTGACCACCAGCGCCGCAGTCGGTTGTGGCCTGGGCGCGCTGGCGGCGCTGATGCTGGCCTGGGTGCCGCGACGCGCGGCCGCGGCGCTGGGGTTGATGGCCCTGACGGCGCTGATCATGCTGGTCGCTGAGGCCCCTCAGGACGCCTATTTCGCGCAGAGCCTGCAGGGTTGGGAGCAGGGCCGCTTCATCCGATTCCACGGCGCGGCCCAGTGGGTGGGCTGGCTGTGGCCCTATGTGGCGATGGCCTACCTGCTTGGGCGCATCGCGTCCCGCGAAGACACCTGAGCCTACAGGTGGTTGCGCCTGCAACACCGAGATATCACAGGCCCCTCCGTAGAATCCCTGCATGAGTTATTTCAGCCGCCATGTCTTCTTTTGTCTGAACCAGCGCGACAACGGCGAGAACGCTTGCGCCGGACATGGTGCGCAGGCAGGCTTTGATCGGTGCAAGTCGCGCGTCAAGGCGGCCGGTCTGGCCGGGCCGGGCCAGGTGAGGGTGAACAAGGCCGGTTGCCTCGATCGCTGTGCCGGCGGGCCAGTCGCCGTTGTTTATCCAGAGGCCGTCTGGTACACCTTCGTCGACAACGATGACATCGACGAGATCGTCGACTCGCACCTGGTGCGCGGCCAGATCGTCGAGCGCCTGTTGTTGCCGCCGTCGGTTGGCAAGTGACATTTCGCCCCTCTTGGGCGCCATGGCTCCCCTCATGAATTCGCAGACCCAAAAGACCTCATGCCCCGGCCCCGCGGGGGCGCTGGAATGTGCACTCGACGCTCCCGCAGGTGCGCCAGTCGGCCTGGCGGTGGTGTGCCACCCGCACCCGCTGTTCGGCGGCACGATGGACAACAAGGTGGTGCAGACGGTTGCCCGCGCCCTGCTGGCGCTGGGCTGGTCGACGGTGCGTTTCAACTTCCGCGGTGTGGGCCAATCGGCAGGCAGTTGGGACGACGGGCGCGGCGAGGTCGAAGACGCGCTTGCCGTGGTGGCCCAGCACCGTGTCCCGGATCAGCCGCTGCTGCTTGCCGGGTTTTCCTTTGGCGGCTATGTGGCGGCCGAAGCGGCCTCACGCCTGCCCGAGGCAGAGCGTCCGCAGCGTTTGCTACTGGTCGGACCATCGACCGAGAAGCAGCAGTTGCCGGTGGTGCCCGAGGACACCGTGGTCATCCACGGTGAGAGCGACGAGGTGGTGCCGCTGTCGGCCACGCTCGCCTGGGCGCAGCCGCAGTTGCTGTCGGTCATCGTGCTGCCCGGAGTGGGGCACTTCTTCCATGGACAGCTCGGCTGGCTCAAGCGCGTCGTGACACAGCAGTTGCAGCCCCGGGGCTGATGCCCTCCAACCTTCCCTTGACTGATTGATTCCTGATGCCTGTCCTGCGTATTGCCCCGTTGCGTCTCTTCTCCATGGGCTTGTTGTGGCTGGCCGGCGCCTTCGCCACCGTGCAGGCGCAGGCCCCGCTGCCACCGGAGATTGCGTCACGCAGCTACCTGCTGCTTGACCTGACCAGCAACCAGACGCTGGCCGAGCGCGATGCGGACACGCCCGCCGACCCGGCCTCCTTGACCAAACTGATGACCGCCTACGTCGTGTTCACCGCGCTGCGTGACAAGAAGCTGACGCTGGACCAGCCCATCGCGGTCTCGCGCCGAGCCTGGGACGAGCGCAAGGGCGGTGGCTCGCTGATGTTCATCGACACCACGATGACGCCGACTGTCGATGAACTGCTCAAGGGCATGATCGTCCAGTCGGGCAACGATGCCTCGGTGGCGCTGGCCGAGGCGGTCGGGGGCACGCTGGATCAGTTCGTCGTGATGATGAACCGGCAGGCCCAGGCCTGGGGCCTGAAGAACACCAGTTTCAGGAACGTCACCGGGCTGACCGAGCCGGGGCACAAGAGCACCGCGCGCGACCTGGCGGTGATTGCCAGCCACATCATCCGCGACTACCCCACCGAGTACGCCTACTACTCGATCAAGGAGTACAGATACAACAACATCACCCAGCCCAATCGCAACCTGCTGCTGCGCCGTGACCCGAGCGTCGACGGCATGAAGACGGGCTACACCGAAGCGGCCGGCTATTGCCTGATCGCCAGCGCGCAGCGGGAGTTCGCTAATCTGGGCGCGGCCGGCACGGGCGGCGGGCCGCGGCGGCTGCTCAGCGTGGTGCTGAACACCACTTCGATGGAGGCGCGCGCCAACGAAAGCCAGAAGCTGCTGAACTGGGGCTATGCCGCGTTCGAGACGGTGCGCCTGTTCGAATCGAGCAAGCCCGTGACCACCGTGCCGGTGTGGAAGGGCAAGGCTGCGCAAGCGGCCCTCGGCGCGCAAGGTGGTGTGTTCGTCACCATGCCGCGAGGCGAGGGCGGCAAGCTGCAGACCAAGATCGAGCGCACCGACCCATTGATCGCCCCGTTGGCCAAGGGACAGCGCGTGGGCACGATCAAGGTCAGCACAGCCGCCGGCACGCCGGTGGTTGATGTGCCGCTGGTGGTGCTGGAGCCGGTCGAGATCGCCGGCATCTTCAGCCGAGCCTGGGATGCCTTGCGGCTCTGGATCAAGTAACCTGCGACGCCATGCCAAGCCTGCCCGAGACGCTGTGCTACCTGAACGGTGAATACACCCCGCTGAATCTGGCGAAGGTGTCGGTGCTGGACCGCGGGTTCCTTTTCGGCGACGGGATCTACGAGGTGGTGCCGGTGTACGGGCGCCAGGTGTTCCGCTTCGGCGAGCACATGGCGCGCCTTGATCGCACGCTGGCCAAGGTGCGCATCGCCAACCCGCACACCGCCGCTGAATGGCTGGAGCGCTGCCGCAGGCTGATCGACGCACACGCCGCCCGCGACCAGCTGCTGTACCTGCAGGTGACGCGTGGCGTGGCGCCGCGCGACCACGTGATGCCGACCGACATCGAGCCCACGGTGTTCATGATGACCAGCCCGATGAAGCCACCCAGCGCTGAGCAGCGCCATCGGGGCGTGGCCTGCATCACGGCGCGTGACTTCCGCTGGGAGCGTGGCGACATCAAGAGCATCTCCTTGCTGGGCAATGTGCTGGCCCGCCAGATGTCGGCCGATCAGGGCGCCGTGGAGACCATCATGTTTCGCGATGGCTTCCTGACCGAGGGCGCTGCCTGCAATGTGTGGGTGGTGCATGAGGGCGCGGTGCTGGGCCCACCCAAGAGCGAGCACGTGCTCGAGGGCATCCGCTTCGAGTTGATCCGCGAGCTGTGCGAGGAAGAGGGCATCGCCTTCAATCTGCGGCCGATCTCTGAAGGCGAGGTGAGCACCGCCGATGAGCTGATGCTGAGTTCGGCCACCAAGGAGGTGCTGTCGGTGACCACGCTCGACGGAGAAGCGGTCGGCCACGGCGCCCTGCGCGGCAAGCCAGGCCCGGTTTACGCCAAGCTGTATGCCGCCTACCAGCGCGCCAAGGAGGCAGCACGGTTGTGAGCGATACCCCGATGCCAAGCCTCCCGTCTGATCAGTCGCTGATCGAGTACCCGTCCCTGTTCCCGATCAAGGTGATGGGCGCCAACGTTGACGGCTACACCGAAGCCGTGCTCGAGGTCGCTCGGCGCTTCGATCCGCTGCTCGACGACGCACGCATCGAAACGCGCCTGAGTTCCGGTAACAAGTACCTGGCCCTCACCGTGACGGTCACTGCGACCAGCCGCGAGCAGCTCGACGAGCTGTACCGGGCGCTGAGTTCGCACCCGCTGGTCAAGGTGGTTCTGTAGGGCGCGACAGCAGCGCATGAGCTTGCCGATCCTGGTACACAAGGGGCTCGTCGATGCGGCCACGACGATCGCCGCGATGCGCGCTCACACCGAAGCACGCATCGCCGCCGACGCGCCGACGCCCGATGAGATCTGGCTGTGCGAGCACGCCCCGGTGTACACCCAGGGCCTGGCCGGCCGGCCCGAGCACCTGCACGAGCCGGGCGACATCCCCGTCATTCAGACCAACCGAGGCGGGCAGATCACGTACCACGGCCCGGGCCAGGTGGTGGCCTATCCACTCATCGACCTGAAGCGTCTGGGCATCTACGTCAAGGAATACGTCTACCGCCTCGAACACTGCGTGCTTCAGACCCTGGAAGGATTGGGCGTGACAGGTCACCGGGTGCCCGGCGCACCGGGGATCTATGTGCGGCTGGACGATCCGTTCGGACACGCGCCGTTGGAGCGTGTGCCACCGAGCGAGCGGCTGGGCGTGGCGGCGCCGAACGCCTTTCAGGGCCTGGGCAAGATTGCCGCTCTCGGCATCAAGGTCAGTCGCCACTGCGCGTACCACGGCGTGGCGTTCAACGTGGCCATGGATCTGCGGCCCTTCCAGCGCATCGACCCTTGCGGCTACGCCGGGCTGGCCACGGTCGATCTGGCTACACTGGGCGTTCATGTCGATGTGGCGGACGTGGCGCAGCGGTTTGGAGCCCGGCTCGCCGCCCATCTGGCGCCCTGACGGCGGCGCCCCGCTGGCCCCACCGTCCCTCGAAAGACCGAGATGCCCTCCGATTCCGTGACCCCCGTTGCCGCCGGCGACACCCCGAGCGCCAGTGGCTACAACGCCAGCGCGAAGCAGAAATCGCAGGCGAAGACCTCGCGCATTCCGATCAAGATCGTGCCGGCCGAGGCGCTGAAGAAACCGGACTGGATCCGGGTCAAGGCGGGTTCGGCCAGCAGCCGCTTCTACGAGATCAAGCAGATCCTGCGCGAGCACCAGCTGCACACCGTCTGCGAGGAGGCCTCCTGTCCGAACATCGGCGAATGCTTTGGCAAGGGCACGGCGACCTTCATGATCATGGGTGACAAGTGCACTCGGCGCTGCCCTTTCTGCGATGTCGGCCACGGCCGCCCCGATCCGCTGGACGTGAACGAGCCGCTGAACCTGGCGAAAACGATTGCGGCGCTGAAGCTGAACTACGTGGTGATCACCAGCGTCGACCGCGACGACCTGCGCGATGGCGGCGCTGCGCATTTCGTCGAGTGCATCCGCCAGACGCGGGCGCTGTCGCCGGCCACCCGCATCGAGGTGCTGGTGCCCGATTTCCGCGGCCGCGACGACCGCGCGCTCGAGATCCTGAAGGCCGCACCGCCCGACGTGATGAACCACAACCTGGAAACCGCACCTCGGCTGTACAAGGAAGCGCGGCCCGGCAGCGATTACGCCTTCAGCCTGAACCTGCTGAAGAAGTTCAAGGCACTTCATCCCGCTGTGCCGACAAAAAGCGGCCTGATGGTGGGCCTGGGTGAGACCGACGAGGAAATCCTGCAGGTCATGCGCGACATGCGCGCGCACGACATCGACATGCTGACCATCGGCCAGTACCTCGCACCCAGCGGTCACCATCTGCCGGTGCGCCGCTATGTGCATCCCGACACCTTCCGCATGTTCGAGGACGAGGCGGCGAAGATGGGCTTCACCCACGCCGCCGTCGGTGCGATGGTGCGCAGCAGCTACCACGCCGATCAACAGGCCCATGCGGCCGGTGTGGCGGGGGTGGATGCCCCTGCAGTGCCCCGCTGAGCCAGCCCATTGCCGGACACTTCAGCGCGCTGACAGCAGTCGTTCGATCGAGGTGTTCAGGGCGGCAAAGTCGAGTCGGCCGACATGCCGCTCCACGATCTCGCCGCGCTGGTTGATCAGCATGCTGGTGGGAGTGGCCGCCACCTGGCCGAAGCGCTCGGCCAGACCTCCGTCGTGGTCGATCGCGACCTGAAACGGCAGCGCACGGGCTTCGGTGTACCGCACCACGTTGATCGGTGGGTCGTAGGCCATGGCGATGGCCAGCGTCTCGAAGCCGCGCGCCTTGAAGCGGGCGTGGGTCGCGATCAGATCGGGCATCTCCTGCAGACAGATGGCGCAACTCGTTGCCCAGAAGTTGACGAGCACGACTCGGCCGGTCAACTCGGTGGTGTGGGCCGGCGTTCCGTTGAGCAGGGTGTATGCCGCTGGCGGAATGACATCGGGTGCTGCGACACTGCGCAGCACGCCGTAAGCGATCGCAGCGGCTGCACCCGCAGCGCACACCGCGATCAACGCTTTCCTTTTCAACGAACCCACCTTCATCGGGAGACGTCCATGCAACGCAGAAAGTTCACCATCGGTCTATTGTCAGGCGCGGGACTCTGCGGCGTGGGCGTGCCGCCTGCGCAGGCAGCGTCTTTGCTGGGTTCACTCAGCGATGGCGATGCAGCGTCGGGTATTCGTGCGGCACTCGAGCGTGGGGCCGAATCGGCGGTGGGGCTGCTCGGCAAGACCGACGGTTTTCTCGGCAATCCGAAGGTGAAGATTCCCTTGCCGGGCGTTTTGAAGAAAGCCGCCAAGCTGCTGAAGGCCACCGGCCAGGGCGCATCGGTTGACGAGCTGATCACCGCCATGAACCGTGCCGCCGAGGCCGCAGTGCCGCAAGCGAAGGAGCTGTTGCTGGGCGCGGTCAAGACCATGAGCGTCGACGACGGTCGAAAAATCCTGACCGGTGGCGACCGGTCCGTCACCGACTTCTTTTCCGCCAAGACCCGTGAGCCGCTGGGTGTGAAGTTTCTTCCCATCGTGACTCAGGCCACCGAAAAGGTCGACTTGGCCAACAAATACAACGCCGTCGCCGGCCAGGCCGCTGGTCTGGGCCTGCTGGACAAGAAGGACGCCAATGTTCAGCAGTACGTGACCGCCAAGGCGCTGGATGGGCTGTACTTCATGATCGGCGAGGAAGAAAAAAAGATCCGCAAGGACCCGGTCGGCACCGGCAGCGACATCCTGAAGAAGGTGTTCGGTTCGCTGAAGTAGGCGTTTGAGTCGCCGTCAGAGGGTCTTCGAGAGTTCGAACATCAACACCGAAGGCAGTGCCGCCTCGATCGCGTCCTGACCGACCCGTGCGCGCTCGGTGCCGGTGTCGTCCGACACGTTGAATTCATTGCCTTCTTCCACGATGTCGATGAACGGAAATCCCGGCACTTCCGCGCGAATGTCCGCGCGGAAGCGATCGAGACGGTCGCCATGCAGGATGCCCTCGACGATGATGGCGTGCGGCAGGCCATCGCTGCAAAAATCGATGGCTTCATCGATCGAATCGACCGTGTCGACGATCAGCCCCATGTGGCGCAGCGCGTCGCGGATGCGCGAGCGCATGCTGCGTCGCGAGGCGATCACCACCACATGGCTGCCCGCCAGCGGCTTCGAGTTGATGGAGCTGTCGAAGCCCTGATCGAGATCGACCGGGCTGACGCCTTCGATGTCGGCATTGGCCGGCAGTGTGAATTCCATGGTGACGGCCACCTGGCGCTCGGTCACTTGGCGCACGAGCCCCAGGTGCATCGTCACGGCGGTTTGTTCGAGCAGTCGCCAGGTCAGGGTGTCGATGGGGGGTGTCGTCGCGGCGTCGTCGCGGTCGGCCTGCTCGAAGCGGCAGATCAGGCGCGCATGACCTTTCCAGGTGTCCACATCGATGGCCAGCTCGATCGATGAGCGGGTCTGGGTCAGCGCCCAGTCGATCAGGGTGTTGAGCAGGCTGAACATCAGCGAGGCATCAACGATCACATCCACCGGGGTCGTCGCCGGCTCCACCGAGATGCCGCGTGCATCAATCTCGCGCTTTCGGTGCGTGAGCACCGACTGCAACGTGTTGTGCAAGGCCACCCGCTCGCGCGACTGGGCCAGACCGGCGCTGGCAAAGCGGGCAAGCAACTGCGCGGTCATGCCCAATTGGCGCGCGGCTTCGATCTCTTCGCGCAGCAGTCGGAGCTCGGCGCGATCAATTCGCCCGCTGGAAGTCAGCGCATTGACGCGCTCCAGCGCCAGCGTCAGCGGATGCGCGATCTCGGCACCGAGCTCGGCGATCAGGTCGCGCCAGCGAACGCCGTCGTTCGCGGAAGTCGGCGTCCGTTGCACGGGTATTGACGTTTCGGTGATGGAAGTTGCAGTCATCGGGAATGGAAGCCGGTGGCGGTCGACGGAGACGGCTCGGCGGGTGTCCTTGGCGGGGCTGGAGAACGGGGCGCAGTGCGCCTGTCAGGCGCGCGACAGTCGTAGTGTTCACCCGCTGGCCGCGCTGCGCCAGTCGGCAAGACCTTCTGGCACCAGACCCAGGGTGTGAATATTTCACGCACGGCGTCATCGCGCGCGGAACCTTGCCGTCCTCAGTCCTGGTCACGATGGGCAACGCCGCCGCCGGTGCGCTTCGATAATCAACCGCATGAAGTCGTCACTGGCCTGCCCGCCCCGCTTGTCCGCCGCGCTGTCGATCGTGGTGATCGGCGCGTTGGTCGCCTGCTCGCCAGCGCTCAACTGGCGCGAGATTCGTCCACCCGACAGCGCGGTGACGGCGATGTTTCCTTGCAAGCCCGACCACCACAGCCGTCGCGTGACCGTGGCTGGTGCCGAGCTCGCCATGCAGCTGTCGTCGTGCACCGCATCTGACGCCGTATATGCACTCAGCCGCATCAACACAGGTCAAGCGGACCGGGTGACGCCCGTGTTGGATGCTTTGCGCCAAGCGGCCATGGAGAACATCGGCGGCCCGACCGCGGTGAAAGGCGTCCAGTCCGTGCCCGGCATGGCGCCGCACCCGCTGGCGCAGCGACTGGCTTGGAGCGGCGTACGAGCCGACGGGTCACCCATTGCCGCGCAGGCGACGTTCTTCACCCAGGGGACGCAGGTCTACCAGGCCACCGTCGTGAGCACGCGGCTCGATGCCGAGGCGGTGGACACCTTTTTTTCCGGATTGAAGCTGCCCTGAGCCGCCGGGCGTTGTGTATTCCACGACGCCTCGCTTTGCCGGCAAGGGTTTTGGCTGCTGGGCCCGGTTGAACTGCCCATAATCGGCCGCCATGCCCGGACTGCTGATCATCGCCCACGCCCCGCTGGCTTCATCGCTGAAGGCCGTGGCAAGCCATGCATTTCCTGACTGCGCAAAGTCGCTGGAAGTGCTCGACGTGCCGTCAGAGATGCCCGTTGAACAGATCGAGGTTTTGGCCGCCGAACTGCTGGACAAGGTGCGCAACCCGCAAGCGCTGATCCTCACCGATGTCTTTGGCGCAACGCCTTGCAACGTGGCGCAACGTCTGGCCAGCCTGGCCGAATTCGGTCAGGTGAAAGTGGTCACTGGCGTGAATGTGCCGATGCTGTGGCGCGCCTTGTGCTACCTCCACGAACCCCTGGATGCCGTGGTCGCGCGTGCGGTGGCAGGCGCCACCCAGGGCGTGATGCAAGTGTCCATTTCCCGACCGCAAAACCAGGCTGTCCAGCCCGGCACCCATGATTCGAACCAGCGTCACCATCAGCAATAAGCTCGGGCTTCACGCGCGAGCCTCGGCCAAGCTCACCAAGACGGCCAGTGGTTTTCGAAGCGAGGTGTTCATCAGCCGCGGTGACCGCCGCGTCAATGCCAAGAGCATCATGGGAGTGATGATGCTGGCCGCTGGGCTGGGTGCTGAGGTAGAGCTCGACGCCGAAGGCGAAGACGAGCAGGCCGCCATCACGGCGCTCCTGGCCCTGATCGAGGACAAGTTCGGCGAGGGTGAGTAAGCGTTTCGCGTCGCCCTTCCCGCAAGGACCTCGCGGCCCGACTCAGGCCGATTCGTTCCCCAGAAAGTGCCGGCGATAGCGCGCGGGCAGATCCTCCATGCGCATCATCATCGGCAGATCGGCGGTGTTGAAGTCTGGGTCCCAGGCAGGCGGGCCCAAGACCTGGGCGCCGCAGCGCAGGTAGCCACGGATCAGGGCGGGTGCCTCGATGCGCAGGTCGTTTTGCAGATCGGCGATGGGCAGCGGCAAGCGCGGCGGGACCTGCCGTTCGACGGGCGCCAGGTGCGTGTGCCGCAGCTGCGACCACAGGCTGGCGGCCGCGTGCCCGCCGTCGCGCATGCTGATGCTGGCGCAGCCGATCATGGTGTCGAGCTGGTTGCGTTGCATGAAGGCGGTCAACGCGCCCCACAGTGCCAAGATCACGCCGCCACGCCGCCAGTCGGGGTGCACGCAGGAACGGCCCAGCTCCACCATCTTCGGACGCAGTGCGCGCAGCCGCGTCAGGTCGAACTCGGTTTCGCTGTACAGGCCGCCGATGCGTTTCGCCGCGGCCGGTGTCAGCACGCGGTAGGTACCCACCACCTCGCCGGGCTCACCCGCCTCGCCGTCGGTGCTGCGCACCAGCAGATGTTCGCAGTACGCATCGAACACATCGATGTCGTGACCCGGCGGCGCGCCGCGCGGCAGCGTCAGGCGCGCGCCCATCTCCGTGACGAACACCTGGTAGCGCAGCCGCTGGGCAGCCCGTATCTCGTCTTCATGGCGGGCCCAGCTCACCTCGAACCCGACCTGTCGATCCGCCGCCGTCCCGTGGCGCATGGGGTGAGGGCGTAACGGTCCCCCCAGTCCAGCACGTGATGCAAGCGTCGATTCCGCGCCAGCTCGGAGGATCTCTGAGTCCAAAGGTGTCATGGCTGCATGCTGATGCGGCTGGGTGACTGGCTCATGAAGATCGGGTGACGCTGCGGTGACGGCCACTCGAAGGCTTGAGGCCAGCGACCGACCTCAACCTGTGTTGCCGCCCGTGACAACCCGGGGCGTCGCAGCGCGACCGCACTGCTAGGATGACCCATGAGCTTTCAGCTGTTCGGACTGCCCGTGTCTCGCGGGGTGGCCATCGGTCGTGCAGTGCTGGTGTCGTCCAGCCGGATCGACGTCGCGCACTATTTCATCCCGGTCACCGAGGTGGGTGCGGAAATCTCGCGCCTGCGCGTCGCCCGCGATGCCGTCGTCGCAGAGCTGACCGCCTTGCAGGAAGACCTGCCTGGTGATGCGCCCGCCGAGTTGTCGGCGCTGCTGGACGTGCACCTGATGCTGCTCAACGACGAGACGCTGGAGCTCGCCACGAAGCAATGGATCGAGGAGCGTTGCTACAACGCCGAGTGGGCGCTTTCAGCGCAGTTCGAGGTGCTCGCGCGGCAGTTCGACGACATGGAGGATGACTACCTGCGCGAGCGCAAGGCCGACATCGAACAAGTGGTCGAGCGGCTGTTGCGTGCGATGGCACGCGGTTCTCCCGCGCTGGTCGATGCCGCTGCGAAGCCCGCGAGCGCGCTCAACGAGCCGTTGGTGCTGGTGGCCAACGACATCGCACCCGCCGACATGCTGCATTTCAAGCGCACCGTGTTCGCCGGTTTTGTCACCGATGTGGGTGGCACCACCTCGCACACCGCCATCGTCGCGCGCAGCCTGGACATTCCGGCGGTGGTGGGCGCGCGCGAAGGGTCGCGTGTGATCCGCCAGGACGATCTGGTGGTCATCGACGGCGATGCGGGGCTGGTCATCGTCAACCCGTCGGAGATCGTGCTGGAGGAGTACCGCTTCCGCCAGCGCCAGCGCGATGTTGAGCGGCAGCGGCTGTCGCGCCTGCGGAACACGCCAGCAGTGACGCTCGATGGCGAGCCGGTCGAGATGCTGGCCAACATCGAGCTGCCCGGCGATGCGGCCGCAGCAGTCGCGGCTGGCGCCGTCGGCGTGGGCCTGTTCCGCAGCGAATTCCTGTTCATGAACCGAGCCGGCGAACTGCCCGGAGAAGAAGAACAGTTCGAAGCCTATCGCTCGGTGGTGCAGGCGATGAATGGCATGCCGGTGACGATCCGCACCGTGGATGTCGGGGCCGACAAGCCGCTGGACCGGATGTCGGTCAGTGAACTGCGGCACGAACATGCGCTGAACCCGGCGCTGGGCTTGCGCGCCATACGCTGGAGCCTGTCAGAGCCGGCCATGTTCCGCCAGCAGATTCGCGCCATTCTGCGCGCCAGTGCGTTCGGCAAGGTGAAGCTGCTGGTGCCCATGCTGGCGCATGTCGGTGAAGCGAAGCAGACCCTGGATGCCATCGCCCGAGCCCAGCAGCAGCTGACCGACGCCGGCAAGCCGTTCGGCCATGTCGAAGTGGGCGCGATGATCGAAGTCCCGGCGGCGGCATTGGTGCTGCCCAGCCTGCTGAAGCTGTTCGATTTCGTCTCGCTGGGCACCAACGACCTGATCCAGTACACCTTGGCCATCGACCGCGGCGACGAGTCGGTGGCGCACCTGTACGACCCCTGGCATCCGGCCGTGCTCCAGTTGATCGAGAGCGTGATCCGCCAGGCCAGGAAGGCCGGCAAGGCCGTCAGCGTCTGCGGCGAGATGGCTGGCGACGCCGCCTTCACCGAGGTGCTGCTCGCCATGGGCCTGCGCAGCTTCTCGATGCACCCGTCGCAGATCGCGTCGGTCAAGCAGATCATCCTGCGCGCCAACAGCAAGCGCCTGCTGCCTCTGATCGAGGGGGCCTTCCGCTCCGATGACGCCTGGACGGGCTGTGAGCGTCTGCGTGCGGCGGCCGCGGGCCGGACGTTGACTGAATTGCAGCCGGCCAGCTGAGGCCTCAGCGCCGCCCGTACATCATCTGTCGCGTCAGCGCCGACTTCAGCGGCGACATGGTTTGCAGTGCGGCCAAACCCAGACCGCGGGCCGTGCTGGCCCCCGGGAACTGCCAGGTGAAGCTGCGCGCGAGGAAATCGGTCGCCGCAATCGTGGCCCAGCGATCGGGGGCGCGTTGCCGATTCAGGCGCCGCAACGCTTGATCCACATCGTCGGCTCGCGTGAGCGAGCGCACCAGCACGAAGGCATCGCGCAAACCGAGGTTCAGACCCTGCCCTGCCACTGGATGCAGGGTTTGCGCCGCGTTGCCGATGCGCACGATGCGGCCGTCCGTGGCACTGATCAGGCTGCGCTCGGCGTTCAACCCCAGGGGAAAGCGCTTGAGTGCACTGATGCCGGTGATGCGGCCGACTTCAGCCGGGAACATCGTGTTCAGCACGCTGCAGCGCTGATCCTCGTTCAACTCGGCCACCGGATCGTTGGCGCCATCGACACACCACACCAGCGCCGCGCGGCCGGGTGCCAGTGGCAGCAGCGCGGCCGGCCCGTGGCGCGTGAAGCGCTCGTAGGCCACACCCTCTCGGGCGCTGTCCAGTGTGACCTGGCCCACCCACGCCACCTGGCCGTAGTCGCGCGTGATCGCCTTGCGCGCTTGTTCGGCGAAGACGCCGCCCTCAGCGATCACCGCCAGATCAAAGGCTTCGGCGATGTCCGCGTCGACTTCCACGCTGCCGGGGGCCAGCGACTTCAGCGAGCGCACCGGTGTGGCGAACCGGCTGACCAGTCGCTGTGGTTCGGCCTCGCTGGCCGTCATCCAGGCCTGCTGCAGTGCCGCGGTGACCGTGCCGTACGACAGCACCGCACCCAGCATCGCCACACCACTGTCCGACGCCCGGATGCGCACCTGCGGCTCGCCTGGCGGCCGGCCCCACCAGGCGCTGACCGCGCTGCCCACAAGTCCGACCAGCGACGGCAGCTGTTGTGACACATGCACCTCGGTGATCGGCTGAGCGGCTTCGTCGCGCCAGGCGCCCAGGCGCTGCAACAACTGCACGCTGCCCAGCGACATTGCCAGCGTGCGCGGGTCACCGGACACGTCGGCGCTGAGGGGACGGGTGTCGAACAGGCTGATCTGCGCGTGCGGCAGCGCCCGCGCGGCGTGCACCGCCAGCGACAAGCCCACAGGGCCGGCGCCGACCACCGCCAGCCGCAGCGGACGGTCGATGGCCGATGCATCAGCGCGGGGAACCGATTCGAGGGAGGTCACGTTGCGTTCAGGGGCCAGTCGAGGAGCAAGCCGCATCGTAGTGCGGTCGGCGCGCCGTTCAGCCGCGCATCCATGCTTCGATCTCGTCGGGTGCCACCGGCGCGCCGCGGGTGATCAGTTCGCAGCTGCTGTCGGTGACGATCGCGTCGTCTTCAATCCGGATGCCGATGTGCCAGTAGCACTCAGGCACGCCGGGCGCAGGCTGCACATACAGGCCCGGCTCCAGCGTCACCACCATGCCCGGTTGCAACACGCGTGAGGGCCGCTTGACCACCGTCCCACCGAACCCATCGGGTTGCTCCACCGGGGCTTCACCGAGCGAGAGGTATTCGCCGACGTCATGCACATCGCGTCCCAGCCAGTGACCGGTGCCATGCATGTAAAAGGCCCGGTAGGCCGCGTTGGCGATCACGTCGTCGACCGTGCCATGCACATCGCGCGACAACAATCCAAAGTCGAGCATCCCCTGCGACAGCACCCGCACGGCGGCGTGGTGGGCGTCGCGCTGGCGCTGGCCGGGCTGCGTTGCATCGATGGCGGCCTGCTGCGCGGCCAGCACCAGCTCATACAGGGCACGCTGCGGACCGCTGAAGCAGCCACTGGCCGGGAAGGTGCGGGTGATGTCACTGGCGTAGCCGTCGAGCTCACAGCCCGCATCGACCAGGCACAACTCGTCGGGCAGCAGCCGCGCGTGGCCGGCTGGATGGTGCAGCACGCAGGCATTGGCCCCTGCCGCCACGATGCTGGGGTAGGCCGGGCCCTGTGCACCGTGGCGGCGGAATTCATGCAGCAGCTCGGCCTCGATCTCGTACTCATGCACCGCTGACGCCCCCTGGCGGAAGCGCTGCGCGCAGTAGCGCATGGCGCGTTGATGAGCGCCCGCTGAAATCGAGGCCGCGCGGCGCATCGTCGCCAGCTCGCTGACGTCCTTGATCAGCCGCATCTCGGAGATCAGCGGATGCAGGTCGCGGCACTGGGTCGGACATTCCACCCCGCGGCGCTCCTGCGCTCGCAGCGTGGCCAGCCAGCCTTCGATCTGCCCGGACAACTCGGCTGGCCGCCCGAAGGTGAACCACACGGTGCCTTGGCCCGCCAACAGCGCAGGCATGGCTTCGTTCAGGCTGTCGATCGGGCGTGCCTCGTTGACACCCAGCACCTGAGGCGCTGCCTCGGTGCCCAGCCGGTGTCCGTGCCACACCGCCTGCTCCGGGTCGGCGGGGCGGCAGAACAAGGTGCTGTGCCCATCGCTGCGCACCACCAGCCAGGCCTGCGGCTCGTCGAAACCCGTCAGGTGATGGAAATGGCTGTCGTGGCGGTAAGGATGTTCACTGTCCGCGTTGCGCGTGCGCTCTGGCGCCGTGGGCAGCAGGGCCACACCGCCACCGGCCGCGCGCAACCGTTCGGCAAGCTGAGCGCGGCGAGCAGCGAAGATGCTGGAGCTCATCGGCGCACTATAGCCACGGCGGGCCAGCGGACGCGCCCGAAGTCCTTGACGTTGTGTCACCGGGGTGGACATCTCGCGCTGTCGTCGGCTCGTTTACGCTCGAGACTGCGCGCCGCTGTGTTGCTGCGTTGCGATCCTGCCAATCGACCGCCCAAAGCCCATGAACACCCACACGCACGACCTCAGCCCCTGGCAGCACAGCCATGTGTTCGACAGTGGCAATCGACGCGGCGAGGCGCGGACCCGTGCCGTGCTGGCGGTGACGCTGATCACGATGGTGGCCGAGATCGTCGGTGGCTGGCTGACGGGTTCGATGGCCCTGCTGGCCGACGGCTGGCACATGGGCACGCACGCCCTGGCGCTCGGCGTGGCCGCGGTGGCCTATGCGTTGGCACGTCGCCACGCGCGTGACAGCCGCTATGCGTTCGGCACCTGGAAGATCGAGGTGCTGGGCGGCTTTGCCAGTGCGCTGGTGCTGGCGATCGTGGCGGTGGGCATCGCCTTCGAGTCGGCACTGCGGCTGTGGCACGGCACGTCGATCGACGCGGCCCCAGCGCTGTGGGTGGCGAGCATCGGCCTCGCGGTCAATCTGGTGTCGGCGTGGCTGCTGCACGGCGCCGATGACGCATCGCATGACCATGGCCATGCTGCACACGACCATGGCCACGGTCACGCGCATGAACATTCCCATCATGGCCACGCCCATGCCGCCCATGCGCATGCCGGCCACGACCTGAATCTGCGGGCCGCCTATGTGCATGTGCTGGCCGATGCGCTGACCTCGGTGCTTGCGATCCTGGCGCTCGCGGCAGCCTTGTGGCTGGGCTGGCAGTGGCTCGATCCCCTGGTCGGTGTGCTGGGGGCGGTGGTCATCGGGGTGTGGTCGGTCGGACTGCTGCGCCAGACCGCTGCGGTGCTGCTCGACCGCGAGATGGACCACCCGCCGGTCGATCAGATCCGCACCGCCCTCGAGTCCGACGGCGATGCCCGGGTGGCCGATCTGCACCTGTGGCGCGTAGGCCGACAGCAGTACGCCGCCATTGCGAGCATCGTGGCCGATGCCCCCTTGCCGTCAGCCGAGTACCGCACGCGCCTGGCCATCTACCCGGCGCTGGTGCACCTCTCGCTGGAGGTTAACCAGTGTCCGCAGGCGGCTCAGGCTTCATCGGCGTTCAGCGCTTCCCACTGAGCGGGCGTGCCGACGTTTTCCCACTGTCCTCGGTAAATCTCTGCCGTCACGCGCTGCGCCCGCATCGCTGCAAACAACAGAGGACCGAGCGCGGCCCGGGTGCCGGACGCGATGCCATCGAACAGCGCCGCGCGGCACAGCGCGATGTTCGCGTAGGTCCAGCGCTGGCCGTCGGGGCCGGCGCTGTCGGCCAGACCCAGCCCGTCGGCAGACAGCCCGAAATCGCCTTGCGGGTGGTACGGCGGGTTCGGCACCAGCCACAGGTGGGCGAGCCGGTCGCCGGCGGCGAAGCGCTGGGCCTGCGCAGCATCGAAGCGAAAACTCGGCATGTAGATGTCGCCCGACACGGCCCAGAAGCAATCGCCATCGGACGACTGCGGCTCGCCGCGCAGCAGTGGCAGTGCGGTCGCAATACCCCCCGCGGTTTCGAGCGCGCCGCCGTGGTCGCGCCCTTCGCGCGAGTAGTGCAGCGCCAAGCCGAAGCGCGAGCCATCACCCAGCGTGTCGACGATCTGATCTTCCAACCACGCGGTGTTGACGACCACCTCATGGATGCCATCGCGCGCCAGCGCGTGGAGATGCCATTCGATCAGCGGTTTGCCGCGCACCGGCAGCAACGGTTTTGGAGTGACATCGGTCAGCGGGCGCATGCGCTCGCCGCGGCCAGCCGCCAGGACGATGGCTTTCACAGGGAACCGCTCGAAGGGCGGCTGTCGAGGACAGCGATAGGTGTCAGGCACGGCATCGAGCAAATTATCGAGGCCTCCTAGAATCTAGGGTTTCTATCGACCGCCTCCTCAGGGACCCGCATGGCTTTCACTGCGTCAAACCACTCCACCTCCCTGATGGCCAACGCCATCCGTGCCCTGGCGATGGACGCCGTGCAGCAGGCCAATTCCGGCCACCCCGGCGCGCCGATGGGCATGGCCGACATCGCGGTCGCGCTGTGGAGCCGGCACCTCAAGCACAACCCCGGCAACCCGCACTGGGCCGACCGCGACCGCTTCGTGCTGAGCAATGGCCACGGCTCGATGCTGATCTACGCGCTGCTGCACCTGACCGGCTATGCGCTGCCGATGAGCGAGTTGCGCAACTTCCGCCAGCTGCACAGCAAGACGCCAGGGCACCCCGAGGTCGGCATCACGCCGGGCGTCGAGACCACCACCGGCCCGCTCGGGCAGGGCATCACCAATGCGGTGGGCTTCGCCCTGGCCGAGAAGCTGCTGGCCAACGAATTCAACCGCCCCGGCCACACCATCGTCGACCACCACACCTACGCCTTCCTGGGCGACGGGTGCCTGATGGAAGGCATCAGCCATGAAGCCTGCGCGCTGGCCGGCGCCTGGAAGCTGAACAAGCTCATCGCGCTGTACGACGACAACGGCATCAGCATCGATGGGCAGGTGCAGCCCTGGTTCATCGATGACACGCCCAAGCGTTTCGCGTCCTACGGTTGGAACGTCATCGCCAATGTCGATGGCCACGATGTCGACGCGGTCGATGCGGCCATCGCCCAGGCGAAGTTGGCCGACAAGCCGACGCTGATCTGCTGCAAGACCACCATCGGCAAGGGCTCGCCGAACCGCGGTGGCACCGCCAAGGCACACGGCGAGGCGCTGGGTGCTGAGGAGATCAAGTTGACCCGCGAAGCCTTGGGGTGGACGTCGGAACCCTTCGTGATCCCCGAAACCGTCTACGAGCACTGGGACGCGCGCCACAGCGGTCTGGCGGCTGAATCGAAATGGGTCGATGCCTTCGAGGCCTATGGCAAGGCCTACCCGGAGCTGGCGCTCGAATACGTGCGCCGCGTCGAGGGCCAGTTGCCGAAGAACTTCGCACAAGTGGCCGTCGATGCCGCGCTGGCGGCGCACACCAAAGCCGAGACGGTGGCCAGCCGCAAGGCCAGCCAGATCGCGCTGGAAGCCTTCACCAAGGCGCTGCCCGAACTGCTGGGCGGCAGCGCCGACCTCACCGGCTCAGTATTCACCAACACCGCCAGCACACCGGCACTGCGTTTCGATGGCGCGGGCGCCGTGGTCACGAAGGACGGGCAGCCCGGCCGCCACATCAACTACGGTGTGCGCGAGTTCGGCATGGCGGCGATCATGAACGGCGTCGCGCTGCACGGCGGTTTCATTCCCTACGGCGGCACCTTCCTGACCTTCAGCGACTACAGCCGCAACGCGGTGCGCATGGCCGCGCTGATGAAGCTGCGGGTGGTGCATGTGTTCACCCACGACAGCATTGGCCTGGGCGAAGACGGCCCGACGCACCAATCGGTCGAGCACGTGGCCTCGCTGCGGTTGATACCTGGCCTCGATGTCTGGCGCCCGGCCGACACCGCCGAGACCGCGATCGCCTGGACCTGCGCGCTACTGAACCACGACCGCCCGACGGCGCTGGTGCTGTCGCGGCACAACCTGCCGTATGCGCCGAAGAGTGGGCTCGACGACATCTCCAAGGGTGCCTACGTGCTGGCCGAGCCGAGCGAGGTGGGGCTCAAGAAGAAGGCGCAAGCGGTGATCATCGCCACCGGCTCCGAGGTCAGCCTCGCACTGCATGCCCAGCAGTTGCTGGCGCAGAAGAAGGTGGCCGTGCGCGTCGTGTCGATGCCTTCGACCACGGTGTTCGATCGTCAGAGCGAGGCTTACAAGACCAGCGTGCTGCCCAAGGGCCTGCCGCGCATCGCGGTCGAGATGGGCGTGACCGGCGGCTGGTGGAAGTACGGCTGCGCGGCCGTTGTCGGCCTCGACACCTACGGCGAATCGGCTCCTGCACCGGTGCTGTTCAAGCATTTCGGCTTCACGGCCGACAACGTGGTCGCGACGGTGCTGCGGGCGCTCAAGCGCTGAGGCCAGCGGCCAGCGCGAACCGAATCGAATTCAACTCTCAGGAAATGCAATGACCATCAAGATCGGCATCAACGGCTTCGGGCGCATCGGGCGCATGGTGTTTCGTGCGGCTGTCCAGAACTTCAGCGACATCGAAGTCGTCGCCATCAACGATCTGCTGGAGCCCGACTACCTTGCCTACATGCTGGGCTACGACTCGGTGCACGGCCGCTTCAAGGGCAGCATTGCGGTCGATGGCAACACCTTGATCGTCAACGGCAAGAAGATTCGCCTGACGGCGCTGAAGGACCCGGCCGAACTGAAGTGGAACGAGGTCGGCGCCGACATCGTGGTGGAAGCCACCGGCCTGTTCCTGACCAAGGAAACCGGGCAGAAACACCTCGATGCTGGCGCGAAGAAGGTGATTTTCTCGGCGCCGTCGAAAGACGACACACCGATGTTCGTCTACGGCGTGAACCACGGTACCTACAAGGGCGAGGCCATCATCTCGAACGCGTCGTGCACCACCAACTGTCTGGCGCCCGTGGCCAAGGTGCTGCACGACAAGTGGGGCATCAAGCGGGGACTGATGACTACCGTGCACGCAGCGACTGCCACGCAGAAGACGGTGGACGGCCCGTCGAACAAGGACTGGCGCGGCGGCCGCGGCATCCTCGAGAACATCATCCCCTCGTCCACCGGCGCGGCCAAGGCGGTCGGCGTGGTGATCCCGGCGCTGAACAAGAAGCTCACCGGCATGTCATTTCGCGTGCCGACCTCCGATGTGTCGGTGATCGACCTGACGGTCGAGCTGCTCAAGGAAGCCAGCTACGCCGAGATCTGCGCCGAGATGAAGGCGCAATCCGAAGGCGCGATGAAGGGTGTGCTGGGCTACACCGAAGACAAGGTCGTGTCGACCGACTTCCGCGGTGAGCCGATGACCTCGGTGTTCGATGCCGATGCAGGCATTGCGCTCGACGGCACCTTCGTCAAGATCGTCGCCTGGTACGACAACGAATGGGGCTACTCCAACAAGGTGCTGGAGATGGTGCGGGTGGTCGCGAAGTAGGACGATCAGCGCGCGGTGCAGGGCGCGAAACTGCGGCCCACCACGCTGGCGGGCAGTGCTTCCAGCACCGCCACCTCGCTGGGCGTGGCGTCGATGCGCAACAAATGCTGCGGCGCTGCGGGGGCGCTGGCCGCACTGGCTGTGACCTGCACCCATCGGCGGGCAATGCGGCGGGTTTTGGCATTGGCGGCCAGCGCGGTTTCCGCTGAAGCCAGTTCGAGCCCACTGAACGGCCCGGCTTCCAGGCACCGCGTGCCGGGTGGTGGCGGGGGCGGTGCCGGGGTGGGCGCCAAAACCACTGCCGACGCCACAGCAGCAACGGACGCTGCCGATGCGGGCAGTGCTGCGGAGGCGCTCGCCTCGGCAGCCGCTGGTGCCGAGGCGGCCTCTGCGGGAGCGCTGCTGGACGCACTGGCCGCGTCGATGCCGCTCGCGGCAGGTTCTGCAGCCGTCACGGCAGACGCGCTGACCTCGGGGGCCGGTACTGCGGCCGTCGGTCGCAGCAGTTGCAAGGCCTCGGGATTCACCTGCCGGGACAGGCGCTCCGGTTCACGTTCGCCCCCCGGCGCGCTGCCATCAGCCTTCCCGAGCCCCCCCTGCGACCAGACGAAGAAGACCAGGTTCGCCAGCAGCAAGGCCAGCAGCAGGCCTCTCAACATGGTGTCAACACGCCCCTGCCGCGGGGGTGGGGCGTAGCCGGACGCTGACCTCGCCTGACATGACTTCGCGCAGCCCGTCACCCGGCACGCGCACCCGCAGCGCGCCCGTGCCGGAGACGCCTTCCGCGATGCCTTCGATGCTGCTCGACGTGCGGACCAGCGCTTCAGAGCCCACCGCGCCCGAGGCACCCGCATGCACCGCGCGACCGCGCAGCACATCACGGGCGGCGAAGCGATCGGCAAAGCCGGCAAAACCCTCGCGCTCGAAGCGCTGCAACGCGTCCACCAGCGGCAACACAATGCGCGCCAAGACCTGCGGCGCGCTGGCGTCGGTGTCGATCTCCTGCAAGCAGGCATAGCCGCTGCTGGCCTGGGCGTGGGCCAGGGACAAGGGCAGTACATTCAGGCCGATCCCGACCACCGCCAGCCGCATGTCGCCGGCAGGCACCGTCTCGATCAGCAAGCCGCCGAGCTTGCGGCCTTCGGCACTGCTGCCGCCTGCCGGCATCAACCACAGGTCATTCGGCCATTTGAGTCCGATCCACGGGGCGTTCGACGATTCGGTGTTCTGGCCTGCGCTTGCGTATCCCGCCGGGTCCAGGGCATCCGCCAGCGCCACGCCGACCGCCAGCGAAAAGCCGGACCAATCAACCGGCGACAGCGGCATCGCCAGTGAGAATGTCAGTGAGGCCACGGCCTCGGATTGCCACACCCGGCCGTGCCGTCCTCGCCCCTGCGTCTGGTGTTCGGCCACCAGCAGGCATGGTTGGTGGTCCGCGGTGCGCCGACCGAACGCCTGGCTTTCCGTGCTGCGGCGCACCTGGGCGCGATCGCCCTCGAACGACAGCCGGCTGGCGACGCGGGCCCGCTCGAGCAGTGCCGAGTTGGTCGAGGCGATCTCGGAGACGACCTCGATGCTCAGGTTTGGTAAGCGGGGTGCCAGCTGGTGATACAGCTGCTCGACGTTCCAAGTCAGACCGTGATCGGCGGTGAGCGGCGCAGAGGAGTTCATCGTGATTTCGGTGCCAGCATGGTGCCGCGACAGGAAGGGCTGCCGCAACGGCAGGCGTATTGCTTTTTCAATTTTGCGGTCTGGCGCTCATCGAGCACCAGACCGTAGTCGTAGAACAGTTCATCACCTGGCTGCAGATCGCGCAGAGCGTGGATGAACACCCGTCCGTCGGCTTCATCGGCCTGGCAGTTGGGTTCGCAGGCGTGGTTGATCCAGCGCGAACTGTTGCCGCCGACCTTGGCGTCAATCACCAGACCGCCTTCCAGGCTGAAGTAGAAGGTATGGTTGGGGTCGTCTGGATCGTGGGGATGGCGACGCAGGGCCTCGGGCCAGTCGATGACCTCGCCGGTGTACTCGATGATCCGCTCGTCGCGGGCGATCGGTGCGACTGCGAACACGCCCCGACCATGCACGCTGCTGCGCCGTACCTGGATGCGCCGTTTCGATGTGTGGGGGGAGCTGTTTCGCACCGTCACTTGCGTCATCGACTTCTTTGGGTACATTGAAATTGTGGGCGTGCGCCCGTGCGTGTGTGCGCGCGAGACGGTGAATTGTAGAGAGGCGCAGCTTGCGCATCGAGCCGGTGTCGTTCAACCCCACGACACCCTTCCAGCGTTTTGACAAGAAAACATGACCAAGACTTTGATCATTGCCGAGAAGCCCAGCGTCGCACAGGACATCGTGCGGGCGCTGACCCCCGTGGCTGGCAAGTTCGACAAGCAAGCCGATCATTTCGAGAACGACCGCTATGTCGTCACCTCGGCGGTGGGCCACCTGGTGGAGATCAAGGCACCGGAGCAGTTCGACGTCAAGCGAGGCAAGTGGAGCTTCAACAACCTGCCGGTGATTCCGCCGCACTTCGATCTGGCACCGATCGACAAGGCCAAGTCGCGGCTGACGGCGGTGGTCAAGCTGGTCAAGCGCAAGGACGTGACGGCGCTGATCAATGCCTGTGACGCGGGCCGTGAAGGCGAGCTGATCTTCCGGCTGATCGTGCAATACGCTGGCAGCGAGAAGAAGCCGATCGACAAGCCCATCCAGCGCCTGTGGCTGCAAAGCATGACGCCGCAGGCGATCCGCGACGGCTTCGACAAGCTGCGCGGCGACACCGAGATGCAAGGCCTGTCCGATGCGGCGCGCAGCCGCAGCGAGGCCGACTGGCTGGTCGGTATCAACGGCACCCGCGCCATGACCGCGTTCAATTCGCGCGACGGCGGTTTCTTTTTGACGACCGTTGGCCGCGTGCAGACGCCTACGCTCAGCGTCGTCGTCGAGCGCGAGGAGAAGATCCGCAAGCACGTGTCCCGGCCGTATTGGGAAATCAAGGCGACCTTCGCCGCCATGGCGGGCGAGTACGACGGCAAGTGGTTCGACCCGAAGTGGAAGAAAAACCCCGACGATCCCGAGCTGCGCAACGACCGCGTCTGGAGTGAGGCCGACGCGCAGGCCATCGCGCAGGCCGTGCGCGGCCAGCCCGCCAGCGTCACCGAAGAGGCCAAGCCGAGTTCGCAGAGCGCGCCCGGCCTGTACGACCTGACCACCTTGCAGCGCGAGGCCAACTCGCGCTTCGGCTTCAGCGCCAAGACGACGCTGTCGATCGCGCAGGCGCTTTACGAGAAGCACAAGGTGCTGACCTACCCGCGGACCGACAGCAAGGCGCTGCCCGAGGATTACCTGCCGGTGGTGAAGGACACGATGGCGATGTTGGCCGACGAGGACCTGCCCGGACCGTTGAGGGCCTTGTCGGGCCACGCGCGCAAGGCGCTGAACGACGGCTATGTGAAGCCCAACAAGCGCATCTTCGACAACGCCAAGGTCTCCGACCACTTCGCGATCATCCCGACGCTGATGGCCCCCAAGAGCCTGACCGAGATCGAGGCCAAGCTCTACGACATGGTCGTCAAGCGCTTCCTCGCGGTGTTCTATCCGCCGGCCGAGTTCATGGTCACGACCCGCATCTCCACGGTCAAGGCTGCGGACAAGGAGCTCAGTTTCCAGACCAACGGCAAGGTGATGGTCAAGCCGGGCTGGTTGGCGGTCTACGGCCGCGAGGTGCAGGAGGACGATGCCAACCTGGTGGCGGTGGCGCCGGGCGAAGTGGTGCGTACCGAGAACGTGGACGTCAACGCACTGAAAACCAAGCCGCCTGCCCGCTACACAGAAGCCACGCTGCTCAGCGCCATGGAAGGCGCCGGCAAGCTGATCGACGACGACGAGTTGCGCGAGGCCATGGCCGAGAAGGGTCTGGGCACGCCGGCGACGCGTGCGCAGACGATCGAAGGGCTGATCCTCGAGAAGTACATCGTGCGCGAGGGACGCGAGCTGATCCCCACGGCCAAGGCCTTCCAGCTGATGACACTGCTGCGTGGCCTGCAGGTCGAGGAGCTGACCAAACCCGAGCTGACCGGCAACTGGGAATTCCAGCTGGCCGAGATGGAAAAGGGCAAGCTCAGCCGCGAGACCTTCATGGCCGAGATCGCCAAGATGACCGAGCGCGTCGTCGCCAAGGCGAAGGAATATGACCGCGACACCATTCCCGGCGACTACGCGACGCTGAAGGTGCCCTGCCCGAACTGCGGCGGTGTGGTCAAGGAAAACTACCGCCGGTACACCTGCGTGGGCAAGGAGGGCGCGGTCGCTTCAGAGGGCAGCGAAGGCGCGGGATGCGGCTTCAGCATCAGCAAGATCCCGGGCAGTCGCAGCTTCGAGTTGCCCGAGGTCGAGGCCTTCATCGCGGACAAGAAAATCGGCCCGCTGGAAGGCTTCCGCTCAAAGGCGGGCTGGCCGTTCACCGCGGAGATCAAGCTCGTGTTTGATGACGAGATCAAGAACTGGAAGCTCGAATTCGACTTCGGTGACGACGCCAAGGCCGAGGCTGGCGAACCGGTCGATTTCTCCGAACAGGAGCCGCTGGGCCACTGCCCCAAGGACCAGGGCAAGGTCTTCGAGCACGGCACCAGCTATGTGTGCGAGCACGCGGTGGGCGCCAACGTCACCTGTGACTTCAAGAGCGGCAAGATCATCCTGCAGCAGCCCGTGCCTCGCGAGCAGATGACCAAGCTGCTGCAGACCGGCAAGACCGACCTGCTGGAGAACTTCGTGTCCAACAAGACCCGGCGCAAGTTCAAGGCGCGCCTGGCCTTCGACGCGAAGGAAGGCAAGGTCAGCTTCGAGTTCGAGCCGCGGCCGGCCAAGCCGGCTGCGAAGGGCGCTGCGGCGAAGAAGGTGGCGGCGAAGAAGTCGGCCTAGCCTTGCCGAGTCCAGTGGCCCCCTAAGCGGGGCTGCTCAAGCCAGCGATCAGAAGTACAGCGCCACCACGGACACGAGGCGGCCATCGCGCAGGATGGGGATGGCCGCCAGGGCGTGCAGGCCTGTTCGTGCCGCCATGGTGCCGATGCCCGCGGGCTCATCCACCGCGCTGCTGGTGACGGTCGGAACGCCGGTCAGCAGCAATCGGCCGATCGTGCCTTGCCCTCGCTCCAGCAAGACGGCAGGGGAGGCTTCGACACGGCCATCGACCTCGCAGAACCCACCGCCGCAGCTGAGCGTCTGCCGCGTGGTGTCGGGATCCCAGAATTCGCAGCGGCGCGCAATCGGGGTGCCCAGCGCCGACAGGAACGTCATTACAAAGGTCTCCTCGCGCGGCGTGGCGCAGGGAAAGGCAAAGCCGCGGTTGATGCCGACTTTCAGCGCGGTCTCGGCGCGCAGGAAGCGATCGCTTCGGCCCAGATCCTCCATGAACACCGGCCCACCCAGTTCCCAGGCCACGCCAGGCAAGCCGTTGCCGCGCCGGAAGCTGACGCTGCGTGAGATCAGCTCGAACGCATCGGACATCGAGCCGTAGTAGCCATCGACCAGCGCCATGTCGGCGCCTTGTGCCGGGTCGTTGTGCCACAGCTCGATCGCGCCAGCGTGCTGGTCGTCATCGCCGCAGAACATCACCAGTACCGAGGTGAGAAAGTCGCCAGCAAAGATCGGGACTGCGATGCCGCAGGTCAGTCCATCGGCCTGAGCCGCCTTCGTGCGCTGGAAATACGATCCCTCGAACTGCTTCAACACGATCGGCTGGCCCTGTTCCCAGGCCTGGCCCGGCAACCCCTCGCCCCGGCCAAAACAGCGCGAGCCACTCGCCGCGCCGAAGCGGTTGGCGCTGCTGTACAGGCCACTGCTGTACTCGAGGTAGCTCCGGTCGTGACTGGGCACCCAGACTTCGACAACGCGGATGAATGTCTTCATCGAGGACTCCACGAGAGTTGGAGTCCGCAGCAGCAATATGCACGCCAGGCACCGCTGCAGACGCAGCATGGCGCCTTCCTAGAATGCCCCATGCCCGATGCCGAACTGCGTGACGCTGCACCCCAGCCCAACCGCTCGCCCAAAGGCCTGGATTTCGGCATGGTGCACCGGTTGGCGGTGGTCACGGTGCTCGGCTTCGCCTCTGGCCTGCCATTGGCGCTGACCGGACAGGCGATGCAGGCCTGGCTCAGTCTGGAAGGGCTGGACGTGGCGACCATCGGCTTCCTCAGCCTGGTCGGTCTGCCCTACACCTTCAAGTTCCTGTGGGCGCCGCTGATGGACCGGTTCGAGCTGCCGTGGCTCGGCCGGCGACGTGGCTGGCTGGTGCTCACGCAGCTCGCCTTGGCGGGCACGCTGCTGTGGCTGGCCGACACCTCGCCCACGCAGGCCACCCGCAGCTTCGCGCTGCTGGCGGTGCTGGTGGCCTTTGTCGCCGCCTCCCAGGACGTGGTCATCGACGCCTATCGCACCGATCTGCTGGCCGCCCAAGAGCGCGGCCTGGGCTCATCCCTCAGTGTGCTGGGCTATCGGCTGGCGATGATCCTGTCCGGCGGCATCGCGCTGATCTGGGTCGACCCATCGAATGCCAGCGGGTCCGGCGGCTGGACCTGGCCCGAGGTGTACCGCCTCATGGCCGCGCTGATGGCTGGCGCGGCAGTGGTGTCGGCCGTGGCGCTGCCGCGCATCCGATCGGTGGGAGACCGCTCCAGCGTGGCCCGGCAGGACCTGCTGGGATTTGCCGCATTGCTGGCGGCGGTGGCTTTCGGCTTCGTCGTCAGCGAACGCCTGGGCCCACCGATCGCTCACGCGCTGCTCGCTCCGTGGTTCGATGGCAGCACGCTGGAGGCCGGCCTGCAGCGCAAATGGACCGATCTGCTGGCGCTGCTGCTGGGCCTGGCGTTCACGCTGCCGCTGGCAGCGTGGGCAGCGCGGGCAGCGAAGTTCCAGACGCTGCTCAATGGCCTGAACAGTTACTTCTCGCAGCGGGGCGCGGTGGCTTTCCTTGTCTTCATCGTGCTCTACAAGCTGGGCGATGCCTTTGCCGGCTCGCTGATGACGCCTTTCCTGCTGAAGGCGATGGTGTTCAGCCCGGCCGAGGTGGGCGTCGTCAACAAGCTGATCGGGCTGTGGCTGACGATAGCCGGTGCGCTGCTCGGTGGCCTGCTGATGCTGAAGCTGGGCTTGTGGCGCTCACTGCTGCTGTTCGGCGTGCTGCAGATGGCCAGCAACCTCGGCTTCTGGTGGTTGGCTGTTCACGGCAAGGGCGCGGTGCCGGGCTTCGTGCTCCCGCCCTTCGACTGGGGCTTCGTCAAGCTCGCGCAGGCCACCGAGATCGACGGCGGCCTGCTGATGGTGATTGCGGCCGAGAATCTCTCTGGGGGCATGGGCACCGCCGCGTTCGTCGCCTTCCTGATGAGCCTGTGCAACCAGCGTTTCACCGCCACGCAGTACGCTTTGCTGTCGGCGTTTGCGGCGGTCGGCCGGGTCTGGGTCGGGCCGCTGGCGGGTGTCCTGGCAGAAGCGATCGGTTGGCCCACCTTCTTTGTCGTGTCCACCGTGTTGGCGCTGCCGGCGTTGGGCATGCTGTGGTGGCTGCGCGCTGCGGTACGCGAACTGGAGTTTGATTCCAGCGCTCGAACCGCCGACGATTGAGAACCGCCTCCCCGCCCCGAAATCACCCACAGCGGCACTGTCCACAGGGCCCAACCAACACGATCATGACTGCGCAATTCGACCCCCACGCGACTTATGAGCCCGATCCCACCACTGCCGCGGCCCTGTGGCATCACGCGGGCTGTGGCTGTCGTCTGCACGCCCGCCGCGGATTCGCGGGTGCGGTGCTGGGGGCGGGCGCGACCCTGGCGCTGCCGAGCTGGGCGCGTGACGGTGTCCAGGTCGACAAGCAGTCCACGCTGGCCAAGCTGGTGCCGGCCGACGAGATCGAAAGCGCAGCGGCGCAGCAGTACCAGCAGATGCTGCAGCAGGCCGCTGCACAGAAAGCCCTGGCGCCGCCCAACCATCCCCAGGTGATCCGCCTGAATGCGATCGCCCAGCGACTGATCCCGTTCAGCAACGCGCCCAATCTGCGCAGCACATCACGCGCTGCGAACTGGAAGTGGGAGGTCAACCTGATCGGCAGCAAGCAGATCAACGCCTTCTGCATGCCGGGCGGCAAGATCGCGTTCTATTGGGGCATCCTCGACACGCTGCAGCTCACCGACGACGAGGTGGCGCAGGTGATGGGCCATGAGATCGCCCACGCGCTGCGCGAGCATGCGCGCGAGCGCATGGGTAAATCGGCGGCGACGCGAGGTGCCATCGAGATCGGCGCGGCGTTGCTGGGCCTGGGCGGCGGCGGGCGTTATCTCGCCGACATGGGCAGCCAGTTGCTGACCATGAAGTTCGGCCGCGACGACGAATCCGAGGCCGACAAGATCGGCCTCGATCTGGCAGCGCGCGGCGGCTACCTGCCGACTGCCGGCGTCACGCTGTGGCAAAAAATGGGCAAGGCCAACAAGGGGGCCCCGCCGCAGTGGCTGTCCACCCACCCGGCGGGCACCACCCGCATCAAAGACCTCGAAGCCAACATCCCGGCAGTGCAGGGCCTGTATGCCCGAGCCGAGAAGCCCAAACAGCGCTATGCGCCACCGGCCCCCAGCGCGTCGGCGGCGGGCTGAGCGTCGGTCGTCAGGCGGCCAACACCTGCAGCAGCCAGCGGTTCAGGTCGCTGACTTCCTGGGCGCACACCGAATGCGCCATCGGGTACTCGTGCCAGTCGACCACACAGCCCAGCGCCTGCAGCGTGTCGCGCGCGGAGCTGGCACGCGCCAGCGGCACCACGCTGTCGCCGGTGCCGTGCGCCAGGAACACCGGCAAGGCCATGCTCGCTGCACTGCGCTCGGCCGCGGTGGTGTCGGCCAGCGGCAGATAGCCTGACAGCCCGACCACGCCCGCCAGCCGCTCGGTGTGGCGCAGACCGGTCAGCAGCGCCATGGCGCAGCCTTGCGAAAAACCCATCAGCACGATGCGCGAGGCCGCCATACCGCGTTCGCGTTCCTTCGCGATCAGCGCTTCGATGTCCAGGCGCGAAGCGCGCAGTCCGGCCTCGTCTTCACGCCTCACCAGGTCGGCATGCAGAAGGTCGTACCAGGCGCGCATCGCCATGCCGCCGTTGATCGTGACCGGACGCACGGGCGCATGTGGGAAGACGAAGCGCACCGGGCCGATCGCCTCCAGGCGCAGCTCTTCGGCGATCGGCACGAAGTCATTGCCATCGGCGCCCAGGCCGTGCAGCACGATGATGCTGGCCGTGGGGTTCGGCCCGGTTTCGAATTCGAGGGTGGCGAGGGGCATGGGCGGGTGTTCCGGGTTCAGGGCGTGGAAAACCCCTCATTCAACCATGCGCAGGACCGACCGCGACGCCAGTTCAGAGCGTGACGTCGTAATCGATCGTCAGCGGCGCGTGGTCTGAAAAGCGAGGTTCTAGGTGGATGTCGGCGCGGCGCGCCCGAGCAGCGATGCCTGGCGTCGCCAGGTGGTAATCGATGCGCCAGCCCACGTTCTTGGCCCAGGCCTGACCGCGGTTGCTCCACCAGGTGTATCGGTCCGGGTTGGGGTCCAGCGTGCGGAACACGTCGACGAGGCCGGTACCCGCATCGGCATCGAGCAGGTTCGTCATCCACGCGCGCTCTTCCGGCAGAAAGCCGCTGTTCTTCAGGTTGCCTTTCCAGTTCTTCAGGTCGATTTCCTTGTGGGCGATGTTGATGTCGCCCAGCAGCACGAATTCGCGTTCGGCGCGCAGCCGCCGCAGGTGAGGCTCCATCAGAGCCAGAAAGCGGAACTTGGCCTGTTGCCGCTCCTCGCCGCTGCTGCCGCTCGGGAAGTAACAACTGATGACGCTGAAGCGGGGAAACTCTTGGCGTGTGGGGTCGTCGAAGCAGGCTTCGACCCAGCGGCCTTCGTCGTCGAATTCGGCGTTGCCGATGCCGGTGCGAATCTGGCTGGGCCGCTGCTTCGTATAGACGCCTACACCCGAGTACCCCTTCTTCTGTGCGTAATGGAAATGCCCGCTCAGCGCCGCCACTCGATCGAAGCGCCCGACGACGGTGTCGGCCTGCGCCTTCACCTCTTGCACCCCCATACAATCAGGCGCGACAGCAGCCACCCAGTCTTCGAAGCCTTTGCTGGCCGCAGACCGGATGCCATTCAGATTCAACGTGACCAGTCGGAGCACAGGATTCCCCAGATGAGCCCAAGCGGCCTCGTTGATTTACAGACCGACGAACTGGCACAGGACTTCGTCAAGTTTTCACTCGACGCCGGTGTGCTGCGGTTCGGGGAGTTCCAGACCAAGGCGGGTCGGCTGTCACCGTATTTCTTCAACGCCGGCCTGTTCGATGACGGCGCCAAGCTGGGCCGTCTCGCTCAATTTTATGCACGGCGTCTGCAGCAGGCGCGGGCATCGGGCGCGTTGCAGTTCGACATGCTGTTCGGCCCTGCCTACAAGGGCATCGTGCTGGCGGCGGTGGTGGCGGTCGAGTTGGCTCGCCTGGGCATCAATGTGCCCTACGCCTACAACCGCAAGGAAGCCAAGGACCATGGCGAAGGCGGTACGCTGGTCGGCGCGCCGGTGCGCGGCCGGGTATTGATCATTGACGACGTGATCTCGGCGGGCACCTCGGTGCGCGAGTCGATCGCGATGATCGAGGCCGCTGGTGGAGTTCCCAGCGCGGTGGTCATTGCATTGGACCGTCAGGAGAAGGCCACTGATCAGGGCAACGACGCACCCTGGTCGGCCGTGCAGTTCGTGCAAAGGCAACTGGGCTTGCCCGTGACCGCGATCGCTACGTTGACGGATCTGCTGCAGGTGCTGCAATCCACCGAAGCGCCTGCGCTGGCCGCGCACGCCGAGCGCGTTCGTCACTACCGTGCGCGCTATGGCGTCTGACGCTGTGCAAGCGGCTTCGCAACGGCGCCTCGTGCGAACGTGGCCGGCGTTGCTGCTGTCGCTGGTCGGCCTGGGGGCCACCCTCAACGCGGCATCGGCGGCAACGATCTATACCTGCATCGATGGCAACAACAAGCGACTGACGTCCGACCGGCCCATTCCCGAATGCACCGCGCGTGAACAGCGCATGCTCAATGCGGACGGCTCGACCAAAAAGGTGGTGCCGCCCACGATGACGGCAGACGAACGCGTGGAGGCTGAAGCCCGTGAGCGCGAACGAGCGGCTCGCCGCGCGGCCGAGCTCGATGCGGTACGGCGTGATCGCAACTTGCGTACCCGCTACCCGAACGAGGCGTCGCACCAGAAGGCCCGTGTGGCAGCGCTCGACGACTTCAAGCGCACGCTGCTGCTGTCGGAGAAGCGCCTGGAAGCATTGGCGGCCGAGAAGAAGCCCCTGCTGGAAGAGGCGGAGTTCTATGTCGGGCGCACGATGCCCACGCGATTGAAGCAGCAGCTCGATGGCATCGACGCCACCACCGAGGCGCAACGTGCGCTGATCCAGAACCAGCAGGCCGAGACGCAGCGCATCAACGCGACCTTCGATGCCGAGCTGGCGCGGCTACGCCAACTCTGGGCCGGCGCGCGACCGGGCTCGCTCGGCCCCATGACACCGGCTTCGGCCGCCTCTGCCGCGCCGGCGCTCAGCCCAGCTTCTTCTTCAGCAGCTCCGTGACCTGAGCCGGGTTGGCCTTGCCCTTGGTCGCCTTCATGGCCTGACCGACCAAGGCGTTGAAGGCTTTCTCCTTGCCGGCGCGGTACTCCTCGATCGACTTGGCGTTGACTGCGAGCAAGTCGTCGACCAGCCGTTCGAGCTCGCCGGTGTCTGACATCTGCTTCAGTCCCTTGGCCTCGATGATCTGATCGACTCGGCGCAGGTTGCGTAGCGTCTCCAAACCTGCATCGACCTCACCCGGTTGATCGCCGAAAACCCACTCGCCCTCTTTAGGCTCCCAAAGATGGTCGAAGACCTGGCGAGCGGCGTTGTTCGTGATGGTGCCGTCTTGGATTCGTGTGATCAGCGCGGCCAGCGTGGACGAATCGACAGGGCTCTGCTCGATCGTCCGTTCGTCGGCATTCAGCCGGCGTGAAATCTCACCCATCATCCAGTTCGCAACCAACTTGGGCGCCTTGCACCCCTTCGTGGCGGCTTCGAAGTACGCCGCATGAGCCTTGCTTTGCGTGACTGCGAGCGCATCGTAGGCGGGCAAGCCGTAGTCGCGCTGAAAGCGCGCGGCCATCGCCTGCGGCAACTCGGGCAGCTCGGCCTTGACCCGCTCGATCCAGTCCGCTGCAATCACCAGTGGCGGCAGGTCGGGGTCGGGGAAGTAGCGGTAGTCGTGCGCGTCTTCCTTGGTGCGCATGGCCCGGGTCTCGCCGCGCCCGCCGTTGGCCGTGGGGTTGAACAGCACGGTGGCCTGCTGCACTTCGCCGCCGTCCTCGATCAGGTCGATCTGCCACTGGATCTCGCAGTCGATGGCTTGCTGCAGAAACTTGAAGCTGTTGAGGTTTTTGATCTCTCGCCGTGTGCCGTAGGGCATGCCGGGCTTGCGCACCGAGACGTTGGCGTCGCAGCGGAAGCTGCCTTCCTGCATGTTGCCGTCGCAGATGCCCAGCCACACCACCAGCGCGTGCAGCGTCTTCGCGTACTCGGCGGCTTCGGCGCTGGAGCGCATGTCGGGTTCCGAGACGATCTCAAGCAGCGGCGTGCCCGCACGGTTCAGGTCGATGCCGGTCTGGCCGGCGTAGTCCTCGTGCAGCGATTTGCCAGCGTCTTCTTCCAGGTGGGCGCGGGTCAAGCGCACCTTGTGCGCCGTGTCGCCGATGAAGAACTCGATCGCTCCACCCTGCACCACCGGGGTTTCGTATTGGCTGATCTGATAGCCCTTGGGCAGATCGGGGTAGAAGTAGTTCTTGCGCGCAAAGATCGAGTGTTGCGCCACCTTGGCGCCGACGGCCAGACCGAACTGGATCGCGCGTTCGACCGCGCCACGGTTCATCACCGGCAGCGTCCCCGGCAGCGCCAGATCGACCGGCGACGCCTGGGTGTTGGGCGCCGCGCCAAACTGGGTGGATGAACCGCTGAAGATCTTGCTGGCGGTCGACAGCTGGGCATGGGTTTCGAGGCCGATCACGACCTCGTAGCCGCGGATCAGCGCGCTTGCAGTGGTGGTGCTCATGCCGCACCTCCCATCGCGGCAGCAGAAGGCGCACGCTGGTGCCAGTCGGTCGCCTGCTGAAAGGCGTGCGCCGCGTGCAGCAACACGCCTTCCTGGAAGTAGTTGCCGATCAGCTGCAAGCCGACCGGCATGCCGGCGCCTTCGCCCGAGGCCGCGAAGCCCGCCGGCACGCTCATGCCGGGCAGGCCGGCCAGGCTGGCCGGCAGCGTGAAGATGTCGGCGAGGTAGTTCGCGACCGGGTCGTCGCCCTTGCCGCCGAGCTTCCAGGCGACCGTGGGCGCCACGGGCCCGGCGATCAGGTCGCACTCGGTGTAGCAGCGCTGGAAATCGTCGGCGATCATGCGGCGCAGCTTTTGGGCCTGCAGGTAGTAAGCGTCGTAGTAGCCGTGGCTCAGCACATAGCTGCCGATCATGATCCGGCGCTTGACCTCGTCGCCGAAGCCTTCGGCGCGGGTCTTCTTGTACATGTCGACCAGGTCGGTGTAGTTCGATGCGCGGTGGCCGAACTTCACGCCGTCGAAGCGGCTCAGGTTCGAGCTGGCTTCGGCCGGCGCGATGATGTAGTAGACCGGGATCGAGAGTTCGGTGCGTGGCAGGCTGACATCGACCAGCGTGGCGCCGAGCTTCTCGAGCTCGGCCAGTGCCGCACGCACCGTGCCGTCGACCTCGGAGGCCAGCGCCGCGGGGAAGAATTCCTTCGGCAGGCCAATGCGCAGACCTTTCAGCGGCTGCGCGGTGGTGGCGCCGGCGCGCGGTGTGCGCATCGCGCTGGCGTAATCCTGCGGTGGGCGCTGCGCGCTGGTGGCGTCGCGCTCGTCAAAGCCGCTCATGGCGCCGAGCAGCAACGCGCAGTCTTCGGCCGATCGCGCCATCGGGCCGGCCTGGTCGAGGCTGGAGGCGAAGGCGATCATGCCGAAGCGCGAACACACGCCGTAGGTCGGCTTGATGCCGGTGATGCCAGAAAAGCTGGCCGGTTGGCGGATCGAACCGCCGGTGTCGGTGCCGGTGGCGGCCGGCACCAGACGGGCAGCCACTGCAGCCGCCGAGCCGCCTGACGAGCCACCGGGCACGCGGCTCAGATCCCACGGGTTCTTGACCGCGCCATAGGCTGAGTTCTCGTTGCCCGAGCCCATCGCGAACTCGTCGCAGTTCAGCTTGCCCAGTGTCACCATGCCGGCGCCTGGCGCCCGGCCCGACTCGCCAGCACCCAGACGCGACACCACCGTGGCGTCGAACGGGCTGCGGTAGCCGGCCAGCATCTTCGAGGCGGCGGTGGTAGACATGTCGCGGGTGACGAAGATGTCCTTGTGCGCCAGCGGCACACCCAGCAAGGGTTGCGATGGTCCGGCTTGGCCTTGCGCGCGGCGGGCATCGGCCTCGCGAGCGCTCGCGAGTGCCGCGTCGGCGTCGACACACAGCCAGGCGCCCAGATGCTCGTGGGCCGCGATCCGGCTCAGCAGGTGACTGGTGACCTCCACACTGGACACTTGCTTGTCAGCCAGCGCCTTCGCCAGTTCGGCCACGCCCAAGTCATGCAAGGTGCCGCTCATTCAACCACCCGTGGCACGAGGAACAGACCATCTTCGATCGCCGGCGCGCTGCGCTGGTTGAGCTCGCGCTGGTTACCTTCGGTGACAACGTCGTCGCGCAGACGCAGGCTCACTTCGCTGACGGCCGACAGCGGGGTGTACAGCGGCTCGACGCCCGCGGTGTCAACGGCACTCATCTGCTCGACGATGGAGAAGAAGGCATTGAGCTGCGTGAGCATGGCCGCCTGTTCGGCAGGCTGCAACGCCAGCCGTGCAAGGTGCGCGATGCGGCCGACGTCGTCCGGGGTCAAAGGCATGGGAATTTCGGTTCTGTGAGGGGTTGTGGAGGGTCAGGAACCCAAGTCCATCGGGTATTATCTGCGCTGGTTGTCAACCCATCGGACGCACAGCCCATGCCGTCTTCAGCGGGCGCGTCGCCTGATCGATACGAAGGTTGCAGACCCTCGATGTTGCGGGCCTGGAAGCTCGCAATTCGCGCATGCCGTGACACTCGCTTCGTCCCTTTTCCTCTCCCCTCATTCCATGGAATCGTCGGGTTCGAGCGAGGCGCCCTATCGCTGTGGGCGCCGACGCTGAGCACCGCATACACACTATGTTCGGATCCTTTCGTCGCTATTTCTCGACGGACCTGGCCATCGACCTCGGCACCGCGAATACGCTGATCTATGTCCGGGGCAAGGGCATCGTGCTCGACGAGCCGTCGGTCGTGGCCATACGCCATGAAGGCGGGCCCAACGGCAAGAAGACCATCCAGGCGGTCGGCTCGGAGGCCAAGGCCATGCTGGGCAAGGTGCCCGGCAACATCGAAGCCATCCGGCCGATGAAGGACGGCGTGATCGCCGACTTCACCGTCACCGAGCAGATGCTCAAGCAGTTCATCAAGATGGTCCATCCGCGGTCCG